>PDWI01002905.1_pt1 | contig 25170 bp, 12 predicted proteins | sample 1430891 | NCBI WGS metagenome assembly PDWI01 (sample SAMN01162508, study PRJNA174530) | Oral metagenome, whole genome shotgun sequencing project. | biome: Marine environment; feature: Marine mammal; material: Swab sample of the gingival sulcus; isolation source: swab sample of gingival sulcus...
AGACGAAGGTCAAGTGGCTCTACTTGGTCTAGAAAAACTAAGTGAAGAAAATAAAGAAGAGGCTAAATTTATTAATCAAATTATTTTAGAAACCAATGAGAGTGCTGAAAATATTTCTAAGGCGAGTGAAATGATTCAATCTATTGCTGACCAAACCAATTTGCTCGCGCTCAACGCCGCAATAGAAGCGGCACGTGCTGGCGAGGCAGGTAGGGGTTTTGCTGTCGTCGCTGAAGAAATCAGAAAACTAGCAGAAGATTCAACTAAATTCACAGAAGAAATTAAAACGATTATTGATGGCTTAAAAGAAAATGCACAAAGCGCCGTTAATAGAATGCAAAATGCCTCTAAAATTGTCGATGAATCAGATAAACAAACAATGCTAACAAAGGAAAAATTCAACGAAATCGAAAACGCTGTTAAACAAAGCGAATCAATTGTCGCTAAGTTAGATGAAAATTCTAAATCAATTGAAGAAAAAAATGAGCAAATAATACAAGTTATTCAAAACTTATCAGCCATTGCCGAAGAAAATGCAGCTACAACTCAGCAGGCTAGTGCCAGCGTTGAAACGCAAACACAAGCCATCAACGATATTTCCGATGCCAGCGCTAATTTAGCAGAAATTGCCAGTGAATTATTAGGTGAAGTTGCACACTTTACGCTTTAAAATTAATTTCATCATAACTATTAATCCCGCGTTAAGATACCTACGTCGGCAAAAACATGCCTTCTCTGTATGACAACGCGGGGGTTAATAGTAAAAAATGATACAGCTTTTGCGACAGTAATTATAACAAAGAGTCTCCGCGTTAAGATCCTCACGTCCTCGCTAACGCCCGTCCTCAACGCACTGGTCACTTCGCTTCGCACGCTACTCGTGTATACAACCCAAATGACAGCGTGGAGGGGAACACTAATTCCTCAGGATGATAGCACGGGAGAAATACTGCTTTTTCTGCATGACAACGCGGATTGATTTTTTCTATATATAATATAAATTTTTTTAAAGTATAGTCATTTTTTAGCCGATAAAGTATTGTAGGATAAAAATACTACTTATATGTTAAGGGGAGAGCGATTATGAGTGCAAGTTATACAAGTTGTGAATATAATTATGAAAATATTGATTTTTTAACAAAACTATATAATAGGAGATATTTTTTTAACTATGTCGACGTGCTCATTAAGGAAAGTATCGATTTCTCCTTATTTATGATTGACTTAAATAAATTCAAACTCGTCAATGATGTTTATGGTCACGATGTAGGTGATGTAGTTTTAATAGAAGTTGGACGCCGATTTAAAGAATTAGAGAATAAAGAAATCTTATTTGCACGTTTAGGTGGCGATGAATTTTCTGCTATTTATAAAACAAATGACGAAAAAAAAATAAACGCTTTTGGAGAAAATGTCAATAAAGTGTTAGAAGAACATATTTTAGTCAATGAAAGTGAATTTACAATTTCAGCTAGTATTGGTGTTTCAAGATTCCCTTCTGATTCTAAGAAGAAAACGGAATTACTAAAACTTGCCGATATTGCCATGTATCATTCTAAAAAAAATCAAAATGAAGAAATGTATTTGATATCAGATACCTTAACAGAAAAACTAAGGGAAAGAAAAAAAATTGAGGAATTACTAAAAGATATCGATTTTGAAAAAGACCTATTTTTAGAATATCAGCCTATTTTTGATTTTAAAAATGAAAAAGTAGTTGCCGTAGAATCCTTAGTACGTTGGCAACATGAAACAAAAGGAGTAATCTACCCACTTTCATTTGTTCCTATAGCAGAAGAAATCGATGTAGTTGCATTACTCACTAAATGGACTTTTATCACTTCTTTAAATCAAATTAAATATTGGAACGAAAAATATAATACGGAACTTAAAATATCAATTAATGTATCCAATCTTTGCATACATAATAAAATCTTTTTTAATAATCTAAAATTTATGATTGATACTTTCGGTATTAAACCCGAATGGATACAAATACAATTAAAAGAGCTTAGTTTAGCCGCATCACCTGAATATATGAAAAAATTATTAGTATCATTAAATGAACTAGGAATAGAAATTCAACTCGACGACTTTGGCACAAGCCCTATTATGTTATCGTCACTGAAAGATTTTAGAATCAATACTATCAAAGTAGATAATAAATATATAGAATCATTAGATAATAAAGAAATATTTAATTTTGTCGATGGATTAATTTTATTCGCTCATAAAGTAGGCATAGAAATATTAGCCGAAGGGGTAGAAACAAAAGAACAATATGATTTATTAAAAAACACAGAAATGGACTATTATCAAGGTTTTTATAAAGAATATCCACTTAAGAGTGACGATTTTGAGAATAAGTATTTAAAAAAGCCGTAAGATTCCTACGTCAACGGCTCGGTATGGCAACACGGATTAACTGAATATTATTAACAAAATAATCCCGCGTTATATATGATAACGCGGGATTAATAATATTATAAATTAATTTTCAGGAGTACGATACTCCGATTTCTTACCTTCGAGGAAGTTCCCCTCAAAGTCTTTACTTATCTTAACAACCAATCCTGATAAAGCAATCAAACCAATAAGGTTAGGATAAACCATTAAAGCATTAAACGTATCGGCAAGTTCCCATACGAGGTCAACTTTAAGAGTAGAACCGATAACGATAAAAATGGCAACTAATAATCGATATGGCATAACACCTTTTTCACCGAATAAGAATTTAATATTCGTTTCACCAAAGAAATACCAACCGATGAGTGTTGAGAAAGCAAAGAAGAATAAACAGATTGAAATAAATTTCAAACCAAAATCGCCAAAGCCTAAGAAAAATGCTTCTTGTGTTAAGCGACCACCTGTCATGAAAGAACCATCTTCAACTGTTGAACCAAAAGCACCCGTTGTTAAAATAACAAGCGCTGTCATTGTACAAACAATACCAGTATCGATTAAAACACCAAGCGTCGCTGTTAAACCTTGCTCTGCTGGGTGATCAACTTCTGCCAATGCGTGAGCATGAGGTGTAGAACCCATACCAGCTTCATTAGAGAATAAACCACGAGCAACACCATAACGGAAAGCCATTTTTACACTTGTACCCATAGCACCACCGAGTAAAGCCTGACCGCTAAATGCGCTAGAAAAAATCATGGCAAATGCAGGTCCAATTTGACCAGCATGTAAGCCTAAAATAACTAAACTACCAACAATATAGAATAGCGCCATAAATGGAACCAATTTTTCTGTAACGGCAGTAATACGGCTAACACCACCAACTACAATTAAAAGTACCAAACCTGCTACCACTACACCAACTACAACTTTAGGAATACCAAAAGCGGCATTAGCAGCATCTGAAATGGAGTTTGTTTGTACCATATTACCCATAAAGCCTAATGCTAAAATAATAGCGATAGCAAAGAATGTCGATAAGAATTTTGCCAAGCCTTTATTCTTAAGTCCTTTAGAAATATAGTAAGCTGGACCACCGACTTTTTGTCCATCAACTTCTTCAACAAAGTGTTGAGCAACTACTGCCTCAGCAAAGATAGTACCCATACCAAAGAAACCACTGAGCCACATCCAGAAGATTGCACCTGGTCCACCAGACACGATAGCTGTCGCAACACCAGCGAGATTACCAGTACCAACTTGAGCAGCAATAGCTGTTGCTAATGATTGGAAAGACGATACTTCGCCCTCTTCTAATACTTCTCTCTCCTCTTTCTTTTGGAATAAGAAGCCAAATGTTTGCTTAAATGCTAAACCCATTTTTCTAACTTGGATAAAGCCTAAACGCACGCTAAAGAAAATACCAGTACAGAATAAAAGTAAGATTGTAGGCCATCCCCACAAAATTCCATTAATGCTTTTAACAGTTTCTAACATAATTCCTCCTAATAGATCAACATAAAATTACATAAGTTTCATATAAACTATGACAATTTATTAACATAAAATTACATTAAATGAGCTGAACATCATTATTAATCGCAAAAGTCGTAAAATTGCCACGTCAGCTATGCCTTTTCGCAATGACACGACTTTTGCTAAAATATCTATAACAACAATTTTCAGCTAATTAACTACCTATTCTTTTTCTGCTTTCACCTCCTCAATAACTTTCGCTGCAAGTTGAGCAGGTAATTCGTCATAACGCTCAAAACGTAAGGAGAAATTCGCTCTTGCTTGCGTCATACTACGTAAGTCTGATGAATAAGTGAATAATTCAGACTGTGGAGCCTCTGCCAATACTCTCTGCATGCCATTACCTGTTTGTTCCATACCTAAGATGCGACCACGGCGTTTATTCATATCACCCATAATATCGCCCATATAATCATCTGGAACTTCTACTTCTATATGCATAATCGGCTCTAATAATACTGGCTTTGCTTCTTCCATACCTTTTTTGAAAGCAATATGCGCTGCCATTTTAAAAGCATTTTCATTAGAGTCAACAGCATGATATGAACCATCATAGAGCACTGCTTTAATATTTGTTACTGGGAATCCAGCCAAAACGCCCTTAACAATTGCTTCATGTAAGCCTTTTTCTACTGCTGGGATGTATTGTTTTGGTACGGAACCACCAAATATTTCTTCTTCAAATTCAAATTCTTCTGTCGATGGGCTAAATCGAATATGAACATCACCGTATTGACCAGAACCACCTGATTGTTTTTTGTGTTTACCTTGAACGTCACTAGTTCCTTTAATTGTTTCTCTATAAGCAATTTTTTGTTCAACTAAATCAACATCGACACCAAAGATATTTTTAAGTTTAGCAACTAAAATTTGAAGGTGCATAATACCGCGTCCACCAACTAACATCTGATGTGTTTCTTTATTACGTTCAACGGTAATTGTTGGATCTTCTTCCATTAATTTATAAAGTGATTGTCCTATTTTCTCTTCATCTTTTTTATCTTTTGGTTCAACTGCTTTAAAGATGTTTGGCGTATCATATTGTATACCGTGATATTTAATTGGGTTTGCCTTATCACAAAGTGTATCGCCTGTTTTCGTATAAGCGAGTTTCGTTGTCATACCAATATCACCAGCGCCAATATGATCGACTTCTAATTGTTTTTTACCGCGAATTAGACTAATATTTGTAATACGCTCTGTTTCGTCTCTATTTGGATTATAAACTTCCATATCCTTGTGTAAATCACCAGAATATACTTTGAATAATGACATTTTACCAATAAATGGATCAATAATTGTCTTAAATACAAGCGCAGAGAATGGCTGGCCATCATCAACTGTGCGTACTTCTTCTTCATCTGTTCCTGGATGTTTACCTTCATACTGTCCGCCGTGAGTTTCTTTTGGCGTTGGTAAATATTCAAAAGAAAGATTCAATAAACTCATGACGCCTAGAGATTGTGTAGCTGAGCCAATTAATACTGGCACGATTTCACCCGCAATGACACCATTTCTAAGTCCATTTTTAATTTCTTCTTTTGTGAATTCTTCACCTTCGAAGTATTTTTCTAATAATTTTTCATCACTTTCCGCTACTGCTTCAATTAATAAATCATGTAAAGGCGCAATTTGTTCTTCATATTCCGCTGGCACTTCACAATCGACAACTTTTGTACCATTAAATTCACGAGCTTTATGATTAACAACGTTAATATAGCCTTTCAATTTTTCACCATCATAGATTGGGATTTCAAAAGGAGCAATCTTTTTGCCCAATTTTTGTTTTAATTCTTCAATTAATTCGACAAAATTTATGTTTTCCTTATCCATTTTGTTGAGAAAAATTAGTTTTGGTAGTTTTCGTACTTCCGTTGCTTGCCATGCTTTTTCCGTTCCTACTTCTACACCACTTGAAGCATCGATGACAATAATCGCTCCACCAGAAACTCTGAGTGCTGAAGTAACTTCACCCTGATAATCAAAATAACCTGGTGTATCTAAAAGATTATACTTATGTCCATTATGTTCAACTGGAATTACAGCTGTACTAATAGAAAATTGACGGCTAATCTCTTCTTTGTCGTAGTCTGATACTGTTGTACCTTCTTCAACGGAACCTAAACGTTTTGTCTCTCCGAGTGTGTAAAGGAATGACTCAATTAAAGTCGTTTTACCACACCCGCCATGCCCAAGCAAGGCGATATTCCTAATTTTATCAACTGGATAAGTTTTCATATTGTCCTCCTTATAGTTTTCTTCCTACTCACACCTTGTAAGTAAGCGTTTTCCTTTTGATACAAATTAAATTATATCATAATTTAATGTAACTATCTATCACTAATTTTATTATTTAATAAAATAATTGCTGTAATATCATCACCACTACCATTATCACTAGTATCTTTAAGCCAAGTTTCAAATTGAGAATGAATATTAAGATGAGTATTCTTGTGATAAATATTCTCTATATCAACAATTACCTTTTCAAAGTCAGATTTACTTACAAATGAATTTTGATAACCATCTGTCGCTAACATTATTGATGAAATATCAGTTTTTCTAATTGCTTCTGCTGCAAATTTATGTACGCAACCTTCCGTTGCTAATGAATAGGTCATACCGCCAACCATACGTTCATCAACTAATCTAACATTATTTACTTTATCACCAATTTTAATTAAAGCATCGGAATCGCCAAGATTAATAATATGAAATAAATCGTCGACTAAATAAGCTGCCGTAATCGTCGTACCATAAGCAAATAAAGCATTACTTGCCAAAGCAGAAGTATGCCTTTTATTTAATGCAGCTACTTCACTATCTTCAAAAGGATGTTTTTTTAAATTACCTAATACTTCACGCGCCCAAGCCGAAACCAAGCTTTTTGACCACTGCGCTAAAAAGTCAGCTCCCCTTAATCCACTTTCAGCGAGTGTATTACCACTTTCTACCGCTACTTTAACCGCTAATTTAGAACCAATTTGGCTACGAAAAGAAAGTGCTGAGCCATGACCATCTGCAACCGCAATTGCAATACCCATTTTAGTGAATTTAATATTTAAGGAATCTTGATTAGGTTTCCCTGTATTTCTATGTGTTCTTCCACAGACGCTACCATAAAGTATATCTATGTCATTTACCATACGTCACCCAAATCAATTGATAAGTCTTCCCAATATTTATCAGGTACTTTTGGCATATAAACATTCCCTTTAACTTCTTCACCTAATTGCGAAGCTGGTGAAGATGCCGCTTGTAAGACAGCTGTCGATGCCCATTTAATATATTCCGTCAAAGCTTCTGCTCTATCAGCTTTAAGTACCTCTATCTCTTCGTTATTAATAAATTTTTTCAGCATTCTTTCACTAATGCCTCTACCAATGCCGATGGCTAGTTTTACGGCTTTTATTCCCCAAGGAAGTTTAAATAATTCTTCTAAAGCTTCCTCATAATTATCAGTTGGTATGCCATCAGAAATAAGTACCAAAACAGGTGGTAACGCTCTTTCGCTCATCGGCGGAATTTGTAGTTCTTCTTGTAATAAATGAATTGCAGCACCGAGATCAGTAACACCACTCGCCTCTAAATCTTGCCAAATAAAATCTTCTACTGGTACTGGCTTTGGATTAATCCAATACGCACCACTAGAAAAAGCAATTGCTCTAACCAAAACCTCAGCATTAGGATTTTCATCAGCTACTCTACACATATCGGGTAAAGCATCCCTAATCGCTTGATTTAATGCCTCAATTTTACCAGAATGTTTCATCGATGTCGAGCAATCGGCAATAAAGATGAAATGTAATGGCCTTGTCGCAAGTTCTCCACCAGGTCTTACTAAGTCTGTCATTAATTCCTCCCTCTTAAATTATATTCTTATTACAGCATTTGTCAATACAAAATCGATTTTTATTGCTGTTTTTAATTTTATTCTCTGACCGTTAGCAAGATGCGTAACTTGTCCTGCATAGTGAATTTTCCACACATCTGAACTTAAATTTTCAATCACCCAAGCATCATCAACTTTTTGATAACTAATTCTCGCTATGCGTCTAGCCTTTCGGATATAAGCATGGGCTTTTAAATGATAATCATAAAGAATTTTATCTTTTTCTAAAATCAACACCCTATCACCAATTTTCATGCGCGGTGGTAAATCAGTAACTTGCTTACAAGCCCAACACTTTAAATTACCAAATTTCAGCTTGCTCCTATCATAAAAATTCTCCGCCCCACAACGACAACTATAAATACTATGGCTGAGTTTAATCAAAATTTTCAACCACTCTTCTTCCGTTATTCTACCATCACGCTTCAGTCCAGTCGTAAACGCCTTAATAAAAGCCTCTTTAAAAAACTGTGGATAAACCTGCCAAAATGCTATCGCATTCTGATGTAAGCCAGTTACTGGTCTATTACTAGAATTATGTGGGTCGTAAATAAAAACGGGATTGGTTCCATAAAGTTTTGTCATCGCTGGCAAATCAAAACACTTGATTTTTGATTCTAATCGTCCTTCCAAAGGATGATGTATCATAAATATGTAAAACAAAAGCACAGATAAAGAAAACAAATCCGTTTTAATATCGGGTTTCATTTCACCGCGCACAATTTCTGGCGCCATAAAACGCGGCGTCCCCAAAACATTTTGACTAGCGCTGCCCTCTGGCACCACATTATCATTATCACAAATTAAGGTTTCACCCGTCTTTGGATCAAAAAACAAATTGCCAAAAGCGATATCCTGATAACAAAGACCTTTTTTATGCAAAATTAGATAACTAGAAACCATTTCTAACGCCGCTTTAATCAAAACATCAAAACGGGGTTCTGCTCGTCGTTTCATTAAATCGACAATGGAACAATAACGCTTTGAACGCTTAGGCATAAGATAACCAAAAGATTTCTTACCATTAATTTTTATCAATTTTTCTGGCCATAAAAATAATGGACTAGGGCTAGAAATACTAATCAAATATTCTAAATTTTTTTGCTGTTTAGGCGATGCTGTATGCTCAAAATACCACTTCAAAGCCATATTCCTACCTCTATAATTGACTTCGTATACTTCACCCTGAGCGCCAGCGCCTAAAAAAGCCATCACTTGTAGATGTTCGCCGTTGATATTAATTGTTTTTCCAAGCTCTAATAATCGTGCCATAATTTTTCCTTATTTATTAATTATCCAGTCAAATAGTAAAAGCCGTGTCATACTGAGGCGAAGCATAGCGACGACGTGAGTCGACTGAATTATTTATTTAAAAGCCTATGTAATTCTTCTTTTTCCTTCGCCGTCAACGCTCTATAAGTTCCAGTTTTTAAATTACCTATTTTAATATTCATTATTCGAATTCGTTTTAATTTTACCACCTTATAGCCAAGCGTTTCTGTCATCCTTCTAATTTGACGATTAAGACCTTGAACTAAAACAATTTTAAAAGTTTTATCATCAATCTTAGTCACCTTAGCTGGTAAAGTTTTTTGTCTTAAAATTCTAACGCCACTACTCATTTTCTGTAAAAATTCACTAGTTATAGACTTATTCACTGTAACGATATATTCTTTTTCATGGGCATTTTGCGCGCGTAAAATCGGATTAACAATATCCCCATCATTTGTTAAAAGAATCAATCCTTCTGACCCCTTATCCAATCTGCCAACGGGAAAAATTCTCTTATTATAAGCAATAAAATCAATAATATTATCGGCTACATTCCTATCTGTTGTACACTCTATACCCTCTGGTTTATTCAGTACAAGATAAACTTTTTTAACCTTACGGACAAGTTCTCTACCATTGACGGCTATGCTCTGATCAGCAAAAACAAAATCACCCATGGCTGCTTTTTTTCCATCAATTGTTACCTTGCCATCTGCCACCAATTGATCTGCTTCCCTACGCGACACAAAACCAGTGCTGGCAATCGCCTTATTAATTCGTACTGCGCCGTCTGGTCTTTCCTGTTTAGGGGCTGGTTTCTTGCGAACTCTTCTTTTTTTATAATTATTACTCTTATTCTTATTCAAAAATTACTCCATTTTTTATTTTATCATTATTGATAACTATTCACTCAACCCACGTTGTCACCCTGAGGAGCGGAGCGACATAGTTACTATTATTTTAAATTAAATAGCAAATAGGCAATCCTCGCTCTATCACTATGATGAAACGCAGGATAATCCCTATACTGTTCCACATACTCCCCGTTCAATTCAACATAATCAGCCATGCCAACTTCAAACTGATGTATGCGTCCAGATAAATCTTTCATAACAGTAAAAGTGACACCATCATTTAACACTTCATCTTTCGCGTAATAAGTAGGAGACTTAGTTAAGCTATAATTTTTAGTTTTTTGCCAATCCGTCATCCAATACGCGCCGTTATAAAGCATAGTCTGAACGCCAGTTCCAAAATTTTCTGCCTGCACCTCACAAAAAGCTTTATTTATAGGATAAAAATTAGGCAACGCCAATATTTGTTCAAGATAATCGATAGGTCTTTCTAATTCTATTAGTAAGGTATATTCATCAACCGCACTAATACCCAACTGCTCCAATGGCAATTCACCATTTAAAACAGCAGTAGCATTTTTAATAGCTGCTAGCTTTAATAAATGTCGATTAGGAAATTGTTTTTTCGGATTTGCCAAGCGTTGCCAAGCATACACATAATCATCAGCCTTTACAGTTTCTCCATTAGACCATAATGCATCCTTACGCAAATGAAAAGTATACTGTAATTTATCATCAGAACGTTCGACGCTTTCAGCACCAGCTAAATACAGCGCTTCATCATAGCCATATAGACCTTCTAAGACATTACTTAAAATAGAATTAACATCGACATTTACCGCTTTACTATTATCAAGTGTCACTAAATCATGTTCCGTCAACAATCTAATCAAATATTTCCCATCTGTTTCAATTATCGTTTGAATTGATTTATAATTCCAAAGTGGCATAATATTATTAAAATCAATTCCCCTTATCGCTGAATTTTGCAAATAAGAATTAGAACGTCTATACAGAGGTAATGCTACAACTTCTTCAGCTAACAAAAGCTTTTCCGCTTCCTGTAAAGTTTTCACGCGCTCTGAAATATTAATGTCAACATCGGTTTGATATTTTTTTAGCAAAACATCGTATTGACGACTATTAAAGGAACTGTAATTTCTTATATTATCACTTTGCCAAATACTTAATATACTCAAAGGATCAACATAATCTATCGACTGTTCAACAACAACTATATCATAATTCCCTTTTTCTAGCAAATTTATTTTCTGATCAAAACTTTGTATATTTAACTCAATGTTAAGACCAGACAAATTATCCTCTAATTGCTTTTTTATATTTTCAGCTACCATCAATGACAATTCATCATCAGCAGTTAATAAGCTTAATTTTATTTGATCAAATTTTAATTCCTTCTTTACCTGTTCCCATTGTTTTTTGACTATTAGCAAATCAAATTTCCCCCAATTAATCGGATATTCTTCCCTAGAAACTATATAATCAAAAAGTGGGTGCTCAGAAATTAAATAGTCAATAGAACTTGAGCCATCAGCCAATATTTCCGAACTAATTTGATTTTTATCTAATGCCGAACTAAGAACTTTACGTATTTTTTTATTTTTTAATAATTCATCTCCAACGACACGGCTTTGTTTAACAGTTTGACCATTTTGCTGTTTATTGTTAACCACTTCTTTACCAATAGGTACATCTACTTTACCATTTGATTTTACCACTGGCATACATCCGACCAAAAAAAGCAACATTAAAAATATTATCATTTTTTTCATTTTCAAACTCAATTCTATGAATAATAGTAATATGTAACTATTCAGCCAACGCTAAACCGTGTCATTTAGCTTGCATACACGAGCAACAGGCTTTGGCTGGTCATACCTACGGCTATTGCTCGCCCATGCGTCCTGACTTGTGACCAGTGCGTAGGGCTTTAGCCCGTGAGAATCTTACGGTTTAGTGTGAAATACTCATGCTAAGATACTCACGTCGCTTCGCTCCTCAGTATGACAGCACTCGACTGAATAATTACAGTAATATTTTAAATAGTTTTACCTAAAGAAAAAAATCCCTTACGGGACTTTTTTCAGGTTGAGAAATATAGCAAATCGTCGAGGAGAGCAAGTTTAAAAAAACTTGCTTAACATCATTATACCCTAAATTAATAAAAAATAAAAGTTTTTTTTACTAAAAAAGTTTTATTTGCTAATTTTCTTCCTTTAAAAAGCCTTCATCTTCATAATAATCACTAAATAAGTAGTCTTTACCCCGCCTTTTAAATCCTAAAATCGCATCTAAATGTACATTTTGACTCGCTTTTAATATTGATTTGCCCACATTAGGGTTTTCTTTTTTTAGCTCTTTAATGAGTTGCTTTACTTCAGCTCTTTTGCTAGACGTCTTAGTTGCCTCAACTACGCAACCACAATCCATCGCCTCTAAACCGATGTACTTTGCCCATTTAATTATATATTCTTCTTCAACGAAATAAAGCGGACGAATTAATTTTAAACCGACAAAATTTTTACTGCTTAAAATCGGCATCATTGTCATAAAATTTCCAGCATAAAGAATATTCATCATGATCGTTTCTATCACATCATCAAAATGATGACCGAGCGCCAATTTATTAGCACCTAGGCTTTGTGCTTTTTCATAGAGGAAGCCTCTCCTCATCCGTGCACAAAGATAACAAGGTTTATCTGCTGCTAATTTTTCAACAGAGCTGAATAAATTATTATCGTAAATTTGAACGGGTATAGCCAGTTTTTTCGCGTTTTCTTCTAATCCCAAACGATTTTCTTTATTAAAACCTGGGTCCATCGCCAAAAAAGACAGTTTAAAATCAGTTTGACCATGTCTCTGTAATTCTTGTAATAATTTTGCCAAAATCAAAGAATCTTTACCACCAGATATTGCCACGGCAATATGATCCCCATCTTTTATTAAATCATATTCCTTAAGCGCTCTAATAAAAGGTCGCCAAATTTCACGCCTATATTTTTTAATTAAAGCTCTTTCTGCATTAACTAACACAAAATCTTCCTAATGCATGTTCAAATAATCGATTGCTTGTAGAAGTACAGCATCATATTGTGTTTTCGCTACTTTTAAAAATTGTTGTTCCAAAGCATTTTTTGTATCAATATCGAGAATGCCATCGACTACTAAATTATTATCGCTTTCAAATTTTTTAAGTGCCTTACAACTTTCCAATCCGAAACTACCATCGATTATTAATGGATAATTCATATAGTTTAAACGTTGTTGCATACCCATTGTATCAATATCTCTGCTACCCAAATTCGATGTACTAAGCGAATTCATCGGTTGAAACTTTGTCACTAAAGGATCCACCATTTGTTCATCCTTCAATTCTATATCTGGTTTAATCCCGATTTCATGAATGTACTTACCACTAGGAGTTTGATATTTTGCAATTGTTAATTTAAGCGCCGATCCATCCTTTAAATAATATAAAGATTGCACACTACCCTTACCATAGCTTGTTGTACCTATTACAATTGCGCGCCCATTATCCTGCATAGCACCAGCAAATAATTCAGAAGCACTAGCACTATTTTCATTAATCAAAACAGCCATTTTTTCATTTCTTCCCATTGTTTTTGCAAGATAGGACGCCGTCTGATCCTTGCCATAATCTATCGTTGTAATCGACTTACCTTTTTCCAAAAAGATATCAGCTATTTCTACTACAGAATCTAAAGAACCACCTGGATTGTCACGCAAATCTATAATTATCCCTTTTTGAATAATATTTTCTGCTAAAAGCGTTTTTAAATCTTCTGCTGTGTGTTCAGAAAATGAGGAAATCGCAAAAATATCGTACCCATCAACTTCTTTATGTGTTACTGTTTTCATTTCTATATGTTCTCGCAAAACATCAACGTCAAATTCGCCCTTACCATCTCGCGCAATGGTTAAATTTACAGTCGTACCTTCTGCACCTTTAATTTTAGGAATGACAGTTTCAAGTGCCTTACCTTCAATACTTTCCCCCGCAACAGCTATTATATAATCATTTGCTTCTAATCCCGCCCTTTCAGCAGGTGAATCTTCAAAGACACTAATAATTTTTATATAGTCATTGCTTTCCTGTACAGACACACCAATACCGACATAAGAACCCGTAATCGATTCTTCAAATTGCTTTAATTCCTCCACCGAAAAATAAACACTGTAAGGATCTAAAGCCTCAAGCATGCCACGATAAAGAGCATCTTCCATCTCTTTTTTATCCACTTGACCATAATAATTAGTATCAATTAAATCAGAAATATCTTGATATTTATTATCATAATCAGCAGAAACAGGAAGCAATAATAACAAACAACTAGTAATAAACAATAATAACTTCTTCATGAATTTTCACCTCTACTTTGAGTAAGCGTTTAACAATTTATCGCGATAATCTATCGTAATATCATCTCTTAAATGATCGACCAATTGACTAAGCATCGTTGCCGCTTCTGCACGAGTTACCAGTTCCAAAGGTCTTGCCGTATTATCGGGATAACCCTTGACTATGCCAACCTCTCTCGCCATATAAATACCATCTTTTGCCCAAGTGCTAATATCTTTATCATCATTAAAACCCGTATCATACGGAAGCGCTGGCGCTATATCTTCTATGCCTAAACTTCTAACAATAACCGTCGTCGCCTCTTGCCTTGTCAAAGGTCTAGTTGGCAAAAATTGATATCTAATCTCGTTGCCCTCATAACCAGCTACCCCCTCCATTAAGCCTTGTTTCTGGGCTTCGGCAACGTATACATAATAAGGACTTTCCCTATTTACATCAGTAAAAATTAAAGGTTTTGCCCCTTTTCTTTTGGCTTTAATTGCCTCTGAACGCCTTTCTTCTGGGCTTTCTTTTTCTAAATGAGATATGCTATTAATCAATGCCATCGCAAATTCTTCTCTGGTAATATAATTATCAGGAAAGAAAAAATCTTTACTATCAAATGCCTCTAAACTACCTAATCTGAAAATTTCTTCCTCTGCCCAGTGTCCAATGATATCCTTAAACTTAGGAACAACTAAGCGCGTTGCCGTTTCAAAAGAATAAGTATTGAGATTAGCTTTACCCTCTATGTATTTGTTATTACTATTTGTCCCTACTTTACTTGGATCTAAAATTTTATAATCATATTCTAACATCACACTAGTATTTTCAGATTTTAAAAGTCCGCCGCGAAAACTAATATTTTGCACATCATTGCGAACATAACTAAAATCACTACTCGTATCCGTCGAAAATTTAAGTACGACATTGCCATCCCACGCACTATTTTTCGCCTTATCTTCTTTTTTATCCGCCTTATCCTCTTTCTTGTCATCCGTTTTTTTCTCATCTTTTTTCAGCGGCTGATAGTCATAAGCGACATCGATCACACGAGTTGTTAACTTTGACCATTTGCTATCGTAGCCGAGATGAGTACGCGATTCACCAGTAATTGTCAGCCTTCCCGCTGCTGTTTTTTCATCACCATTTTTATGAAAAATTTTCTTGTAAAAAGTATTCCCTGATTCAAAAGCTATCGCAGGATTAATTTCCTTTAACTCGCTATTATTTTGCTGAAAACTTGTTAAAGTATATACATCACTGCCTACTGTTATATCTTCTTTAATACCGCCAACGGGAATATTACTATTAATAATTTCTTGCTTTCTATCTTTATCGAACTCTTTTGTCACTTCATAGTTCACACTTCGTTCTAATTCAATTTTTTGTGCTTCATTTGTTAAACTATAATCGACTTTTAGTTTATAGTTATCCTTATCCTTAGGAATTTCAGGAATTTTAACAGTGCCTTTTAAAACAACTGGCTTCCCAGTAACAAAAGTTACTTCTTGATAATAATAAAGCCCTTTACTCATCGTTAAATCACCCTTTATTCCACCAAAAACGGAATAGATATCAGCAAAAGATATTTGCAATAATAATATTAAAACTAAGGCTAAACTGATGTTTTTTCTCATTAATTTCCCTTTCATAAAAACGTGGATAACTTACATTTTTTTCTTGATCCCGCGTTAAGATTGCGACGTTACTCCGTTCCTCGCAATGACAATGCGGGACTACTGAACGTATACGATAAAAGCTTCATCATCATAACGAATCGCATGAATATAATCGCCTTCTTTCAAATCACTATAAGTAATTTTTTTACCATTTTTCATAATTACAGCACTATTTAATTCCATATAAAGATTATTTATACTATTTTTCCAATGACGATAATACGGTACATAATAGGCACTATCTGTGATTTCAATTCTTTGCCATTTAGGAGAAAAACTTACTATTCGTCCTTTGACAAAACGCGTTTCAACCAAAATATTTTTAAGTTCTTTTGCTACACCAGCATCGCTAGCAACTTTTTCATCAACTTTTCTGTTTTTAAACCAACCCTTATAACGTAAATTACAAGCTAAAAGATTATCGCTACCATCAGTAACAAAAATACCATAATAATGCCTATATTCCGTACCCTTTTTGTCTTTAGTACCTCTTCTATTTTCACTTTTACTATATTTACCATTAAAAAGTATAGCGCGAGAAATCATCTTACCCTTTGTGCTATCAAATATTTCACTTTCATCGCTAAGATATAAGGTCTTATCTTCCTGCGTTGGTTCAGAAAAGCGAAAATCTTTGGCTAAACTATAATTAGTTATTATTATATCATAAGGATTGACTCTTTCAAGCGTTCCAATATAAACATTATCAAAAAGTCTATCGACACCACCGATCAAACTTACTACTTTTGCTGTGTTTAAGCCGCCCCTTTCATTAGATAGAACATAAGCCCCCGTATTATTGTGTAGAGCATCTTCATCGACGACTCTATCATCTCTAATAAAAATCGTATCACTACCATAATCAAAATTAACGCGATTTTGCAATTCAAAGCGTTTTAAGGTATGATTATAATCATTAATCGCATCATTATAATGACGCTCAAAACCATTTTTAAAAACGATTTTTAATACCTGATCGCGTCCAAAATTTTCACTTAAAACAAAGTAAGCATCGCGTTTAAAATAATCATTATTTAATTCACTAGTTGTTAATTTTTTGTCACCATCATAAATTTCAACCCCTCTAGCTACTGGATAACTTTCAGAAAAAAGTTTATCATCTGGTTCAAACATTGTATTATGTAACTTCGATAATTCACCTAATTCTAACTGATTATTATACTGATTATAATTATATAGCTTGCCTTTTAAAAGATATTTAACATCATTATCATCGGAAGCCTCAATTTTGCTAGCGACATTGGTATTAATAGAATTAAAATAAAGCTTTAAACTATCACCAATATTAAGCTCGCCACTATTAATTGCGCGCGTTCCACGCACAATTTTTGTCTGGTCATCAATCAAAAATTTACCACTATCTAAATTGAGCATATTGCCACTAAGCGACTTAATATTACCGTAAACTATTTTGCCATTTTCTGGAATTTTTCCAAACTCAGGTTGGTAAGAAAGGGCATGTAAGGATTTTACCCTGTCCCCTATCATTAGCATTTCAACATAAATACCAACTTTTAAATCTCTTAAAGGCGCTTGATAATAATTGACCCTAATTGTCGTATCAGCATTTAATGCCGTCTTAATAATATTGTCATCAAAGTCCAGAACTGTAACTGTACGAGGTGTAGAATACGGATCAATTTCTCTTAAAAAACCTTGAACGGTTTTAATTTCTGTGCTACCAATAGAAGCATAAATAATATTATCACCTATCGTATAAATCGTCATAGGTGAACCGACAGCAACATCTTCTGCCTTAATATAAGTACTACCACTTATAATAGGATATTCATTTAATTGATGTTTAACATGGTCATAAGAGCTCACCAAATCAACCATACCATTATTGTCGAGTAACAATCTGATTCTGACCTTACTCTTATTGCCATTTACTTTATCTTGTTCACTTAAATTGGATAAAACAGCACCTTGGTTGACTTTTAATTCAGGATTGCTACTTAAATTATTAAGCAATCTCTCCGTAACACTAAAAGGCTCTAATACTTCTACATATTTAATAGAATCCCCTTCAAAATAATAAGCAATTTGATCGCCTAAAGTCAAGGTAGTATCTGTTAACAATTTTCCATTTTTATATACAGCTAAGCCTGTTTTTTTACTTTTATCTTCACTATCATTGAGAACAATTTCCACCAATTTTCCGTCTTGACGGCGCAATTTATAACTGGTTATTTTATTCGTTAAATTTTCTTCTTTTGCCATTACAATAGCATAATCGAGTTCAAATTTAACTGGTTTTTCTTTGGAGCTAATAAATTTATCGTAGTATGCGCTAATAATATCTGCCATCTGTTGACGCGTAAGAGTGCTATTAGCTTTAATATCATTGCTAACTTCCATCATTAGCTGCTTTTCTAACATCGTTTTAAGCGGTTTAATATTACGCGGTTCTACCGTATTCCAATTATATTTAGCAAAATATTCTTTTCCCGCTTCTTCTAACTGTAATTTTGCCCCATCGACAAACCAGCGCGCTAATTGTTGCCTTGTCACAAGCTGATTATAAGGTACCTCTTCCCCTTTCTCCAAAATACCAAGTTTTTTCGCTTGTTCATAATAAGCATCCTGTAAAACTGCGTTAAAATATTTGCTTGGCGCTTCCCCATTATCTGCCGTTACTTTATCAACTATTGCTGCCTCATCACCGAAAAGACGCACGAGCATAGTTAAAGCTGCAATATTACTAATCTTTTGATTAGGAGCAAAGCGTTTTTCACCTACTCCCTCTGTAATACCAAAGAGCGCTAAGCGCACGGCTTCTGCTTTTTCCTTGCCCTTAACATCATTAAAATCATATTCCATCACTTTATTAAGATACTCAGGATCCCCAGTATAAGTAGCGCTAATCTCTTCTTCTTTTTGCTCTGCATAATATTCTTTTACCGCTTGCATATCGTTATGCGCACTATCATAAGGACTAATATCACTAGCAAAAAGAATTTGCAAACTAACGATTACTAACAAACATAATGCAATAATTTTTTTCATTATTTACCCCATAAATACCATTATATCATAGCTAAATACCCACGCTAAGATCCTCACGTCGCTCCGCTCCTCAGGATGACAGCGTGGGAGAAATTCACTCTTTGTATGACACAACTGGAAAATTTCACTCTTTGTATAACACGGCTTTTATAACTTAAATACTTCTATTCTATAAATGATAACACTAAAAACTAATAACTACTAGTTAAGACAAAATAACCACTCGTTGATACATTATAATTCACTTTATTTGTAGCCTTATCGTAAAGACTGTTAATTTCCATCCACTGACGCATTTGTGGATTAAAATAATACACTTTATAATCACCAGTTTTTTGTACTATTTTATTAGAATCAAGATTAAAACTAGCGCCAAGAGGTGCAGCAAAATTAGTCATTGGATAATCCGTGATACGCGTTTTCATTTGGCAATCATATTTGATTAGCGGAGAAATTGCCTTGATTTTTCTTGGCAATCTTGCCAAAGCACTTGCCGTTTCTCTATTTTGTTTCCAATCAATAGTCCAATTAATAAATTCTGTATTATCCGTATCGTGATTATTAAATAAAGGTGTACGGAAAATGCTCGGTTTAAATTTAAGGTCAACAAAATCACTATAAAGCTTCATATCAGAACTATTATAAGCAATTAATTTATCTGGAATTAGCATATCTATTTGATTCATACCGAGATAGGAACGCGCTTTAAAATTAAGCGTAGTACCTAAAGTATAAGCCGCTTTTGTAAAACTAATATCCAATTTCTGACCGCGAAGTTCACTTTGATATGCTTTATCGCCCATATCGTCAATTTTACCATCATTATCCATTGCAAATTTATCCATTTTTCTAATATGGTCGTATGTTAAATAAGCAATATTAGAATAACGCGATGCACCATATTCATTCACCGCTTTAACGACAAAATAAACTCTCTCACCACTCTTGAGATTTTCAACCCCTGCTAAATTCGTCAGTTTATAAGGCTCATAAATTGTTGTACCTAAAGACATAAAATCTCTATATTTATTGATACGCAAAGCTGACATACTCTTATTGCCGATATAAGCAAAAATTTCATAATATTTCGTACGCGCTACTTTATAATCATACAATTTAATATATTGTTGGTCAACAGTTTCAACTTTTAAATTATACGGTCTTTCTGGCGTAGGTACTCCATATTTAATATCGACTAAGCCATCGGTAATACCCGTATCAGGGTTGATAACGGTCAACATTAATTTTATTTCTTCTTCCATTTTTGGCGTGACTACTTCTAATGTTTGCTTATCGATAAATTTAACCGATGCCGCTGGAAGCCCGCCCTCTAAAATGAAATCGGTATTATCACGATAAAAACCAGCTTCTCCTTCAGGTAAATCTTCTTTTTTCGCTCCTGCAGCAACTTGTATTCTCTTACCACCGAAAAATACGCGTGCGCCTTCCATAAATCGATCGCCTTTTAAGATGATTTTTTGTCCACCCTCAGTATAAACTTTATGAACAGGATCGCCATCTACTGTATAAATATTATTAGAAAGTTCAGGTGCACTAATAACATTAAGTGCTTTCTCTTTACTACCAGTACCAAAATCATCATTGATTACTTGTATTGATTTATAACCAAGACTTAAATTTTTTGGTAAAGTAAGTTTAATATAATTTCCTAATTTATCTATTTCTTTCGGTTTCAGCGTGATTTTATCAATATCGCCAAGATTAACTATAGCACCCTCACGAAAATCTTTACCGACAATTTTAAGTTCAAAGCCACCGAGTTCTGATACTCTATTCGGTATTACTTCCATGATTTCAGGGAAAGACATCGGCTTTCGATAAACAAAGAATATCAAACGCTTATCACTATCTAATTTGTCTTTATTAGCAGAATTAGCTGAACCCGTATCTGGATTTTCAACGATAATTGGCAATTTTTTATCAACCAAATTTTCCTCAGCTTGTGGTGCTCTAACGATCAGCGTTTGCTTATTATTTCCATCTTGTCTAACTTCAATAATCTCAGCTTTAAGCTCACCTAACTTAACAACAACACCCTCACGGAAATCTTTACCCGAAACTCTAAATACCAAACCACCTTGTATAGAAGCATTGATAAATTTTTGTTCTTCATTTGTATCATTCTCTAAACTCTTAGCTGGTACTAATTTATACGGTTTTGCATCAATAATAATTGGTTTAGATGATGGATTTGTATATTCATAATCAACATCAGCCGTGCCACCATCAGGATTCGTTAAAGTGATTTTAACCTTGCCCATAGCATAATAAGCAGATGTTTTTGCTGTGATTTTTTCCTCTGAATCTAAAATAACATTAGGCGAAAAACCACGAGCGACATTTAATTTATGTTTGTCGACATCAACTGCGACTTCTATTAATTCATAATCATTATTCCTATTATAAGTAGTAACATTCTTATAGCCATAGCCAGTAGGTTGGTAATATATTTTGCCATTTTTAAGCATACCAGTCGGTAAATAAACCCTACTACCATCATAACCATTAAATGTACGAGTATAAACCTTACCACCCTCAACTAAATCAACTTTTAAGGTTTTTTCCTTGCCATTATAACGAACAGTCAAGCCACCTTCTAGTTTTACAGTAGCTCTATTGGCATTAATTCTACCGTCATTCTCTTGACCAATAGCTATATCTTTATTGCTAATATTACCGAATTGTAAAAGTACTTGCATTTTATTTTCAACGGATCTAGGTGCAGAAGCATTATTATTTTGATAAGCAAAATATTTGCCCGCCATAAAATCTTCACCTGTTATTTCGATTTGTTCTCCGCCAAAACGTGCTCCTCGCTGAGGAACAACTGATTTAATTTTTGGTACAGATGCATCGTATTTATAATTAACAGAAGGAGACGTTCCCGCATCATTATTAATGACTATTACTGGTACCGTTCCAGCAGAATGTGGCGGTGTAATCACCTTAAGATAACCATTCTCAAATTCTACAATTTTTGCTTGCGTATCACCAAAGAAAACCTTAGGCAATATCGGTGAATCATAATAATAATTATAACCAAAATAACTTTCACCATTAGGCATAGCTTTCTTTTCTAATAAATCGACACCATTCATCTCGCGTTTGGCTAATAAATCATCCCAGGTTTTCGGTACAGGTAAATAACCATTCAAGTTAGTGAATTTATCAATGCCTTTTTCATAGGCGACAGAGCCACCGAGATTTTTATACGGTTCAAAGAACCTAAAATCCGTACCCATAATTTCAACTACTTCGCCACCATTCGTTGAACCTTCTGATAAAACAATACTAGTAATCTTAGGTGATGAAGTCGGTTTAATATAAGTAAAGCCATCTTTTAATGTATAACTACCACCATCGCGATTAACCACTGTGACCGGCACAGTAATTCTGCCCACACCGTAAACTTTTGATATATCTACGGGATAAGCAGGTACTTTAACTTCTACATAATCGCCATTAATAGAAGGTTTTACATTATTTTTCGGCACCTGCGTTCCATCAAAATAAATTTCCGAACCCTCTGAAAATGCCTTACCATGAATAGTGATTACATAACCACCAGCAACAGAACCAAAATTAGGCTTAAGATAACTAATAATTGGATGCGTTGATGGTAATTCATAATAATAAAAACCATCTTTCAAAGTGAAGCTACGAGTATCAGGATTAATAACAGTAATCGATTTTAAACCAGTGCCAGTACTGAGATTAGGGAATTTTAAATATATCTTGCCTTTTGAGCTAATCATTATTCTATTCCCAGTAATTTCTCGCGTTGTACTATCAAATTTATAAGCTGTTAAAAATTTTAAAGTTAACGGTTTTTCACCATTTAACGTCAAAGATTCTTCCGTTTGCGTAATAGGATACGCCTTACTTTGATTATCATAAGCCGTTAGCTGAGGGTCACTAATATCTGTTCCCTTAGCTTCAATTGTATAAACATTTTGTCCATCCGTTAATTTGATCGTGCCATCAACCAATTTTTGTAAACAATAATAATTTTTATTTACTTCATCATAAAGAACAACGCTCTGATGATAATCAGCAAGTTCTGCACTTAATTCACGATTAAGATTATACGCCCCACGCAAAATATGATTATCCATATAATACTTAAATGAGACATTTTGTTGCGGAATATTAATCGCGCCAGGTGATGTTGCTTGTACTTGGAAAGTCCCAGCAGCCGAATTATCCGCTTTAAACGCCTGATATTGCCCATTAACATATCTAAATGTATAAACGGGAACGGTACCGTCATAAAGCTGTGGGCTACCATCAGCAGAATAAGCTAAACGATAAACAGACCTACCATCACCGCTAGTGATCGTCGTATTATCGATAAATGGCGATACTAACAATTTATCATTAAGCACACTAAATAAAGCTTGATTAGAATCAGGAACCTTATAAGGCAAAAATTTGTAATGCCCTTCTCCATCCATATTATACTGATTAACATCTTTACCATCAACTAAAACCCTACTACCAAGCAAGCGAAAAGCACCTAAACCACTCGTGCTATTAGCACCTGGATCAGGTCTAAGAAAATTATCGCCCTTAATTAAGGTCATTGTATCCGTTGTACCTTTATTTGGCGTGATAGCATTAATCACAGGGTCTTGTTTATTCGATTTTACATAAATAAAACGAGCAGAAGCAAGACCGCCTTCGGGATTGACTACCGTTAAATAAGTTTCCGCTTCACGACCGACAGGCGCTTTAAAGGTAAGCGTTGTATTATCGCCCTCTTCTGATAATGCACGTTTAACTGCTCCAACATCAATACCATCAATATATACTTTTGCGCCTTCTTTAAAATTAGAACCAGTTATCACAATTTCTTCTTCAGAATCAATTGTGATAATGTCAGGCTTAACACTCTCAATTACAGGATTATCATTAGAAATTATAAAATTAAGAATATCGGTTTTAACAGCGCCTAGACCAAGATTAACAGAACCACGCTTGGTGTTAATAACTTGCACATTTTTTTTGCCAGCTGAACCGACATTAATTCCCTTAGGAATAACTAAAACAATACGCGTACCAAGATTATTGCCTTTAGAACCATCGACAACTTGATTTTGGTCATTGAGAACAATCATCTCAAAATTTGCATTTTGTTTAATACCGCTCACATCTTTAATCACTTTATTATTTTTATCAAAATACACATCGGCATCAGTCAAGCCAAACATTTCTGTCAATTGAAAAGCAATAACAGGATAATTAACATGAACGTTACCCTGCGCATCCGTATATTTATCAACGAAGAAATTTTTGCCTTTAATCGAAATTAAGGTATCACCTTTCACCGTTTTATCCGTTTCAATTTGAACCCTTTCCGGATTAACAGTATTAACTTCTGGTTCAATCGAGTTTGGTAAAAACTCATAACCATCTAATTTAACAGCTTTTTGTTTAAAATTATAGACCTTGCCATCAGCCATTTCAACTCTGGTTAAAATTTCGATAACGATATCTTTTTTCGGATCATCTTTGATATTAGTAACTGGAGCAGTCTTTAAATACAGATAATCATCAGATAAGACCTGATTATATTTTGGCTTATTATTTTCGATTTGAAAAGTAGCTTGATTAGCGATAATTACCTTAATTGTTCTGACTAAAGACTTCACAGGTTTTTCTTTATAGGTAATCGTCTCGTTTTCATAAGTTATTTCCATATCGTGCTTAGAATTCTTCGCCTTAACATCTTTTATCGCAATAGCGCCACCTGTCGTCGTTCCACCATCAAAACCTGGCACTTTAATATCAAAAATATTTTTACCGATTAATTGTAATTTCGCACCCTCATCGGAACCTCTATTCGGATTGACAATAGTAATTACAGGTTGATTAGACGCATCTAAAAGTGTAAATCGTTCTTCCACGTCAAAACGCGCAATCACATCTAAATTGCGCTCAGCGACTATTACTATTCTTTTTGTACCAATTGTAAATTCTTTACTCTTTGGAATTTCAACTAACAACTGTTTTTTGTCTTGAGAAATCGTAACTTTAGGTGATTTTTTTTCGGGTTTAAAAGCATAGTCACCATCTTTTTCATCGAGAAAATAAACGCCA
>PDWI01002907.1_pt1 | contig 25166 bp, 16 predicted proteins | sample 1430891 | NCBI WGS metagenome assembly PDWI01 (sample SAMN01162508, study PRJNA174530) | Oral metagenome, whole genome shotgun sequencing project. | biome: Marine environment; feature: Marine mammal; material: Swab sample of the gingival sulcus; isolation source: swab sample of gingival sulcus...
CCTCTGCAAAAACAAAAAAAGAAGGTGGTATTTGTTGCAAAAATTACCACCTCCCAATATTACGAATCTTTAAAATCCTTACTCCTGAAAGTGCCTAAGTAGTTATAAATGCTGGGTAGAATGAAAGCTGCTTAAGCATCTACAGCACATTTAGCAACTGTTCCTTTACCTTCTCCAGGTGGTCTTTCATTTTTACCACTAAGCGCTGAATATTGGCTTCGTTGGCTTTGGAGCCAATGGTATTGATTTCGCGCCCTATTTCCTGGGAAATAAAACCCAGCTTTTTACCTGTAGATTCAGGTAATTCCATTGTTTCTAAAAAATAGTTACAGTGGTTGCCAAGCCGTACCTTTTCCTCGTTAATATCCAATTTTTCGAGATAGAAAATCAACTCCTGTTCGAAGCGGTTTTTATCGTAACCATTATTGATTTTCAAACTTTCAAGATTCTCTTTAATCCGTTGCCTCAACGTTTCTATTCGCTGTTTTTCAAAAGGTTCTATTTCACTCAATAGTTCAACAATACTTTTGATGTTCTTTTCAACATCTGCCCTCAGCGCTTCACCTTCGCGGGCACGGAAAACATCGATGTCATTCAGCGCCTTTTCCAGGTTATCTTTTATTACATTCCACTCGTTTTCATCCAATGCTTCGAATTCCGTTTTAACCACATCCGGCAGCCTTATTAATGCCTGAAAAATTGAAGTGTCTGATGTCATACCCAGATCGGCAATTATTTCCGACAAATGCTGATAATAACTTTTCAGCACCGGCCCGTTAATCCGCGAGTTGGAAACATCGCCCAGGTTTTCGAGGTAAATGTTAATGTCCACTTTCCCGCGAATCAGTTTCAAAAATGCCATTTTTCTGATTTCAATTTCCTTTTCGCGGTAGAGCGCAGGAATGCGTGTATTAATATCTATCTGCTTACTGTTCAGCGACTTTATTTCGATAGTTATTTTTTTATGGTTTACTTCGAATACAGCTCTGCCAAAACCGGTCATTGATTTTACCATCGTGAAGATTTTTGTCCGAAGTTAATGATTTTGTTGAAAGAGAAAAAGATTGCAGCCCACAACTCGGTGTATGTGCTCCAAAGTGCAAATAAGGCCCTGGCCTTTTACTATGCTATTACTCCCGATCCTATCAGCTCTTCACCGGCATACCATGCTGCAAACTGGCCCGATGTAATGCCACGCTGTTCATTTTCAAAAATAATCCACGCACCATTACCATCGAGATGTATTGTTCCTTTCTGCAATGGTTGGCGATAGCGAATACGTATATCAAAAGTACGGGATTCTCCCGGCACCATTTTCAAATCTTCACGTATCCAGTGCATATTTGCAGTTTCGATAAACAACCCTCTACGATAAAGTCCCGGATGATTTTTTCCTTCACCAACATAAATAATGTTGCGTTTTACGTCTGTGGCAATTACGAATAAAGGTTCTTTATGGCCACCAATATTAAGCCCTTTCCGTTGTCCGATTGTATAAAAATGGGCACCCTGGTGTTCGCCGATAATGCTTCCGTTCCAGGGTTTATATGGATAGCTAAAACAAAGCTTAGAGAAATTTTCAGGGGAAACACCGGCAGGCTTCTTTTTCAGAATAAACGAAGCCGGAATTTCTATTACGTTCCCGACTTTCGGCTCCAACTGTTGTTGTAAGAAAGTTGGCAAATCAACTTTCCCGACAAAGCAGATGCCCTGTGAATCTTTTCTTTCAGCTGATGGCAGCTGCTGTTCTTTTGCAATCTTTCGCACTTCTGGTTTAAGCAGGTCGCCAATGGGAAACATAGCTTTTGAAAGCTGATACTGGTTAAGCTGGCACAGAAAGTAACTCTGATCTTTGTTCGGGTCTTTGCCAGCCATTAAACGATATATCTCCGCACCTTCTACCAGTAACTTCTCTTTCCGGCAATAATGTCCGGTAGCTACGAAATCGGCATCAAACCTGAGGGCTTCGTTTAAGAAAATATCGAATTTTATTTCGCGGTTACATAAAACGTCGGGGTTAGGAGTCCTTCCTGCCTGGTATTCGGCAAACATATACTCCACCACTCTTTCTTTATAATCTTTACTTAAATCTACAACATGAAACGGTATTTCAAGCTTTTTGGCCACCATGCCGGCAATCAGTGCATCTTCTTCCCAGGTACAGGCACTGGTAACGGCACCTACGCGTTCGTGCCAATTTACCATAAACAAAGCGACAACATCGTAGCCCTGTTTTTTTAAAAACCAGGCTGCCACGCTGGAGTCAACTCCTCCCGAAAGACCTATTACAACACGTTTCATCCGGCAAAAATAGAAAGATAATTGTCAAAGGACAAAATGTGGGTCATGATCAATTATTATGTTGATGAAAGCAGAAACCCGGCCCCCAATACAACAAAAAGTTACAAAATCAGCTCAAGATCAGTTTTCAATGAAAAGCAAAAACAGCAAAAAGAAGCTATTGCCTTTCATAATTAACAGCTTTATTTTTCAGTAAGTGAATGAAGTTTTATGTACACCGGATTAAAACTCTAGTTTCTATTGTGATACTTTTTAGGGTTCTTATGGTGTTTCTTTTTTTTCTGAAAACTTCCTTTCTTGCGGCGCTTGCTTGCTCCCGGCATTTTCCACATAGGGCCTTCACCCAGAGCATCGGGAAGTGGGATTTTAAATACCTCCCTCTCTATCAGCTGCTCAATCTGATGAAATTTGTACATATCATCTTCATTTACAAGCGTTAGTGCTACTCCGGTAGTATCGGCACGTGCTGTACGGCCAACGCGGTGTACATAATCTTCGGCATCCTGTGGTACGTCATAATTGACTACCAGGTTAATATCTTTGATATCGATACCGCGGCTCATAACATCGGTGGCTACCAAAATGCGGATGCGTTTCGACCGAAATCCACGCAAAACTTCCTCCCTTTCTGTTTGTTCCAGGTCAGAGGAGATTGCTGCTACAGAGAGTTTTTCTTTTTTCAACACCCTGCTTAGTTCGCTTACCGCTTTCTTTGTGGAGCAGAAAATTAGTATGCTGTCATATTCAGGGTTTTCATGAATAAGATGGTTAATCAATCCATTCTTTTGGTTATTGTAAATAAGGTAAGCTGCCTGTAAAACCCCTTCAGCCGGTTTCGAAATAGCAATATTAATCTCTTTGGGGTTACTCAGCACTTTAGACGCCAGGTTGCGTATTTTAGGTGCCATTGTTGCGCTGAACATAAGCGTTTGCCGCTTTTTGGGAAGATAAGAGATAATCTTTATAATGTCGTCGTAAAAACCTATGTCGAGCATCCGGTCAGCTTCGTCGAGTACCAAAAACTGTATGGAATCAAATTTTACATACCCCATATTTAAGTGCGAAATAAGTTTCCCCGGGGTTGCCACAACAATATCGGCACCTTTGGTAAGTGCAGTTTTTTGTTGGCCCCAGTCGTCACCATCGCTGCCTCCATAAATTGCTATCGAATTGATACCCAAAACATAACCTATACCCTGTACCTGTTGATCAATTTGCATTGCCAGTTCACGGGTGGGCACAATAATGAGCGTGGTGGTTTCTCCCCCGGGCATATCAGCGAGCATATCGAGTATGGGCAGCAAAAATGCGGCAGTCTTTCCGGTGCCGGTTTGTGCACATCCGATTAAATCGTTGCCATTGAGAATGATGGGTATAGCTTGCTCCTGAATAGGTGTCGCATCACGAAACCCCATGTACGAAATGGCTTCAATAAGATCGTCGTGGATGCCTAATGCTGAAAAATTCACTTTATCGGTTTTTAAAATCGGTTCAAAAGTAACGAATTTAATCTATTCTGCCCCTTAAATCACAATAGCAGAAGGAAAATGACAAACAGCGCAGCTTCCGTTGTTGTTAATACCACTTGTTAAAATAGTGTAACTGTTCCTTGAAATCAAAATATTTCCACAATGACTGCAATAGGTTGTCGACCGTTTTTCATCGCTAACGTTACCCATATAAACATAATCAAGATACTGACTAGCAATATCATAAAGCAAATTTAGCGTTGATAAGGGCGTGGGTGGAATTTCCATTTTGTAATTTGGGAAATACCTGGAAAGATGCAGTGGCACAAATTTACCAAGATTTGCAGCAATCCACTCAGCCATCGCCTCAAATTCTGCTTCGTTATCGTTTAAGCCAGGGATTACAAGATAGGTTATCTCGAGGTGTGCATCGCTTTTGGCAATTGTTTCCAGCGTTTTCAGCACATAGTTAAGTTTTCCTTTGGTATGGGTTTGATAAAATTTTTTAGAGAATGCTTTCAGGTCTATATTAAATGCATCGATAACCTGCAAAATATCTTCCAATGGCTCCTTGTTAACATAACCATTGGAGACCACAACATTTTTAAGGCCTTTCTCTTTTACAAGCGTTGCTGTTTCGAGCATAAACTCATAAAAAGTGAAAGGTTCATTGTAAGTGTAGGCGACACCAATGTTGTTCCATGTTTTCTGCGCTTCATCCACAATCGTTTCGCAGGAAATATTGTGAAACCCGGTAAACTTATTTGCAAAACATTGTGAAATACGGTGGTTCTGGCAGAAACTACAATGCAGATTGCAACCCACCTCTCCCACCGACAAAATATTTTTCCCGGGGTAAAAATGATACAGCGGTTTTTTCTCAATAGGATCAATACCTAACGCTGCTACACACTCGTAAATAAATGTAACCAGTTGTCCGTTTCTATTCTCCCTCACTTTACAGACACCTGTTTGTCCGGGCTTGAGCATACATTTCCAGGGGCAAAGGGTACATTGCACCTGGTTGTTTTGCATAGTGGTATAAAACTGTGCTTCTTTCATCATCAACCGTTGTGGCAATTAATAACAGATTAGTGCTGCGGATAAAAACACCAAATCCATTTTGCAAGTCGGCAGACTGGCTTTCCGAAAGCAGTTCACAAAATGAAACACGTATAATCAGTTTTTTATTGAGATAACTCTTTACATATTCGTTTTATAGTCTTTCAGTTTTGCAAAAACTAATAAGGGGTTGTCTTCTAGTTTTACTTTCGAAATAGCTTCTTCTATAACCGACCACTCTTGGGGATATTCCTGCTTATACTTTTTAAGGTATTGCTCATCATTATCTCTTAAATATTTAACTTCATATGCAGGAATAACAAAGACCAACTCATTAGAATTGCAGTTTTGGGTAATACCTAAAAGCCTTGGTAAAAATCTCCACATAAAATTTTGATCAAATCTTTTAAAAATAAAATGTTGGCCGTTTCTTTTATCAATAAAAACAATATAGTCTAAAGCCTCCTTTCCCCTGTGGCGTGTTGTAGCAATTATATCATTATTCTCGAACCATATAGAACCCCAGTTGTGCATAAGGTTAGTGTTATCAACTTTTTTAATAAACACTTCGTAATCTCCATGCGATTGTTCCAAAAATGAATTTTTCAATTCCAGAGGAAGGGCATATTCTTTAAAATCGAAATAGAAACGGGGGATTAGCCTGTCCCCATTGTATATAAAAATAGTATCGTTAAAAAATTCCTGTACATTTATCGAACCGTCTTTCAACTGATAAAGATCATTATACCTGATTTTATATGTTTGAGCCAGCTCGGAATGACTGTAAAAAATATCCTCATGCAAAAGTTTTCCCTGGCTGTTGAACACACAGAAATTAGATATTTTTTCATCTTTAGGAAAAAATATTGTGTTTCGATTAAACATCACAAACTTTTTATTTTTCCATATTTCCATGCTTCCAAAGTAAGACCCAATTTTAACTTTTCCCAGAAACTCCCCTTTCTTATTGTACCTTAAAATACCTTGGCTCTTTTCGTCGTAAATACTTATCGTATCATGGTTTATAGTAGTGGCAAAATCGTTAATTTTTATGTATTCGCCCGGTCCTTTTCCGTTACGCCCTATCTGCCGAATGAACTTCCCTTCCCTGTCAAACAAAAAGAGTTTTTTTAGTTCACGGTCAAAGATCAATATTTCCTCTCCATTAATATGTGTGTTGGATATGTATTTGATCAGCGAAGCATCAGTTGTCTCCAGGGGAATTACCCTGCTAATTTCAAAATAGTCTGAGAAGTTATTGTCACGGCAATTTTCAACATCAAATTCAAAAGTTTGAAAACCCTCATTCTTTGTTTTATCAGAGGTGTTTTTTTTGTCTGTATTGCAAGGAATTATAAAAATTACAATGCAGAATAAGAGTAAATTCTTCATGTTGACATTTTTTATATGAAAAAAAGAACTGGCATAAAAAACAAGCGTATATAAATTTCACCTTGTAAAATAGTGAAATTTGCCATAAAAACATACACTAACCCATTGATTTTGTATAACAAACCGTATCTGAACAGGGAATATTACAAACTTTACTTTTCCCGGAAGGAATTATCTATAATCGGAAATCAGGCTGTTTATCGACAGCCCGGGCAATTCGTTTTTCTCTCCAATTCCTCAACCGGAAAGAGTTATGAGAATAAAAATGGGGATTTCATCAGTTTTGATAAAACCCCCACTTTGGTTGACCCGCCAGGGCTCGAACCTGGACTCTTCTGAACCAAAATCAGACGTGTTGCCAATTACACCACGGGTCAGTCCTTTCTTGTCTTTTCGGTAAAGACGCTGCAAAAGTAAAAATTTTTTTCTTTTACCTGCTTTACGTAGAAAATTTTTGACAAAAAACGCATAAGTTGTTTCTTACATTTAGCTGTTTCCCCGACTATTTCAGTATTAAAACTGTATATTTGTTTTCTTTATAAAAATATGCGAATGAAACGAGCATGTTTTAATAAAACTCAAAAGTTGATGATTAACATCCGAGTTTCGTATAATATACAGACAATTTAGATTATATGAAAAATACAAAATGGTTTAACAACATATTAGGCTGGCTGGTATTTGCAATAGCAGCGACAACTTATTTTTTAACCCTTGAACCTACGGCAAGCTGGTGGGATTGCGGGGAATTTATTGTCAGTGCTTTCAAGCTGGAAATCGGCCATCCTCCGGGTGCTCCTTTTCATATGATTTTAGGCCGGGTGTTCACCCTTTTTGCTCCCTCTCCTTCAGAAGCTGCTTTAATGGTAAATGCCATGTCGGCATTAGCCAGTGCAGGTGCAGTAATGATGTTATTTTGGAGCATTGTACACCTGGCAAAAAAGCTTTTCCAGTCAGAAAAGCTTACAGCAGGAGAACAGTGGGCAGTTTGGGGAAGTGGCCTCGTGGGCGCACTGGCTTTTGCGTTTACCGACTCTTTCTGGTTTTCGGCAGTGGAAGGTGAAGTATATGCGCTATCGTCATTCTTTACTGCTGCTGTTTTTTGGGCTATTTTGAAATGGGAAGATGTGGCTGATGAACCTTTTGCCGACCGTTGGCTGATTTTAATCGCCTATTTGGTTGGCCTTTCAACAGGTGTACACCTGCTTAACCTGCTGGCAATACCTGCCATTGGAATGGTATATTTCTTTAGAAAATATGAATTCACCTGGAAAAAAGCATTTATTGCGTTTCTTGTTTCAGTTGCTATTCTTGGCGGTATTCAATATGTTGTCATACCCGGTATTCCAAAATTGGCTTTTTTTCTCGACAAGGCTTTTGTTAACGGCATGGGGCTACCATTTAATTCCGGCATTTTGTTTATGATATTAATGCTTATTGTAGCAGCAGTCTGGGCCATACGTTTTACGATAAAACGAAATAAACCTGTTTGGAACCTGGCCGTAACGATGCTCATCGTAATACTTATCGGCTATTCATCATTTGCTATGATATTGATACGCGCATCGGCCAACCCGCCCATGAACCAAAATAACCCGAGTGACGGTTTTGCATTATTGCGTTACCTTAACCGGGAGCAATATGGTAACCGTCCGTTAGTACATGGCCCATATTACAATACTCCGGCAATTGGCAACAGCGGCGAAAAAAAACAATACAACCAGGTTGATGGCAAATACAAAGTTACCGGCACACTGTCTGCCGGCACCAAGTATGAACCTAAAATGGAAACAGTTTTTCCGAGGATGTACAGTTCAACGGCATCTCATATTCGCGTGTACAAGGAGTGGGCCGATATTAAGGGAACTCCGGTCAGGGTTCGGCAAAACGGCACTTTGAAAACACTAAAGAAACCCACTTTCAGGGAAAATTTAAAGTTTTTCTTCCGTTATCAGCTGGGCTTTATGTATATGCGCTATTTTATGTGGAATTTTGTAGGACGACAAAACGATGTGCAAGGCCAGGGCGATTTTATGAATGGAAACTGGGTAAGCGGTATAAAATTTTTCGACAAAGCGCGTATTGGGCCCCGAGACCAACTACCCGATTTTGCAAAAAATGATCCCAGCAGGAACACCTACTATTTCCTTCCTTTGTTGTTTGGCCTCATCGGATTGTTTTATCAGTATAACGCTAGCAAAAAAGGCCGCGAGGGTTTTGCCATAACCATGCTGTTGTTTGTATTTACAGGAATAGCCATTATTATTTACCTCAACCAGACTCCGCTACAACCCCGCGAGCGTGATTACGCTTATGCAGGTTCATTTTATGCTTTTTCTATATGGATAGGACTGGCAGTTACAGCCCTGCATGCAGCTATCAGCAAGCTGATTAAGGGTGTGCCAGGAGCAGTTTTGGCAACTGCTGTTTCGCTCGTTCTTGTACCGGGCATCCTTTTATCACAAAATAAAGACGATCACAACCGCTCCGGAAGGTACATGACCCGCGATTACGCAAAAAACTACCTTGAGTCGTGTGCCCCTAATGCCATTTTACTTACTTATGGCGACAATGACACATTCCCTTTATGGTATGTTCAGGAAGTGGAAAACGTTCGTCCTGATATTAAGATTGTGAACATGAGCTACCTTGGCATGGACTGGTATATCAGCCAACAGTTAAAAAAGACCAATGATGCACCTCCAATACCGTTTTCATTTGAAAAAGAACATTATTACATGGGGCGGATGGATGCCGTGTTGTTTCAGGAACGTATAAAAGAATCGGCAGAACTGAGTGAAGCCATGGAATTCCTTGGAAGTGATGACGTAAGAACAAAAGCCAAACTTACGAGTGGAAATATGATTGATATACTTCCTACACGTAATTTTCATATTACCGTTGATAAACAAAAGGTGCTGGAATCGGGCACGGTAAAACCCGAAGATGCCAATTCTATTGTTGACCGGATAGAATTCTCGATTTCAAAAAACTATATCAGCAAAAGTGAAATGGCAGTTTTGAACATGATAGCCGCTAACAATTGGGAGCGTCCCTTATACATCGACCACAGTTTGGTTTATACAGGTAATATATTTTTTACCGACTATCTGCAATTTGAAGGGCTTGCCTATCGGTTTGTACCCATAAAAACAGTTGGAAAAGGCATTAACCGGGGCAGGATAGATGCCGATATTTTATACGATAATGTAATGAATAAATTTACCTGGGGAAACATCAACGACCCGAATATTTACATTGACGATTACAACCGTAAAGAAATAAACATTATACAGGCCCGCTACATGTTCGCAAGGCTTGCTCATGAATTAATAAATAAAGGCGACAAAGAAAAAGCCATAGAAGTACTTGACCGAATGTTTGAGTTGTTCCCTGATAACAGTATCCCGCTCACTTATGACTCAACTCCTGCCATAGAGATGTACTACCTGGCCGGAGAAATTGAAAAGGCCAGCCAATTGGTAAAAACAGTGTCAGAAAATAGTTTTCAGTGGTTAAATTATTATTTGAGCCTTCCGGAAAACCTGGCAGCCACTATTCAGGCAAACCAAAACAATGAAATATTAATCATACAGAATATGCTGGTACTGGCTAAACGTTACAATCAGGAAGATTTATATAATAATCTCGACACACGGTTGAAAAGATTTATTGAGGTTCATGAGCAGCCTGATAACTCGTAAATCGTTTGAATTATTTTATTTTTTCAAGCTTTTGCAATAACTTTCTGCCGGTTCATCAGGTAGTTTTCGGTAAATATAGTCAAAAAACAGAGATGCCACGCCCTAATTGACTTTTATTCAAGGAATTACAACATTTTGCGGTTTGCCATTTAAAAAAGATTTCAGGTTATCTGCAGCCATGTGCATAAGCCTTTTTCGCGAAGCTGTTGTGGCCCAGGCAATATGTGGCGTAATAAAACAATTTTTCGACCGCAGCAGGGGATTATCTTTCGATGGTGGTTCTATGGATAAAACATCCAGTCCCGCCCCTGCAACCCTTCCGTTGTTAAGTGCATCGGCAAGGTCGTTTTCATTAATCAAAGGGCCACGCCCGGTATTCACCAAAAATACACTTGGTTTCATTTTTTTAATGGCAGTGTAATTAATAAAACCTTTGTTTTCGTCCGTCAACGGGCAATTTATACTGATGAAGTCGCTCGCTGCCAACAAGGTATCCAGAGAAACCTGCTTTGCATGCAATGAAGTACTTTTATTACTTCTGTTACTAAAAACTATATTCATCCCAAAAGCAAGACCAATTTTCGCCACCTCCTGCCCTATCTGCCCAAAACCAATAATGCCAAGTGTTTTGCCTGCCAGTTCTGTCTGGGGTGTCAGCCAATAGGAAAAGTCTATACTTTGTGCCCACCCGCCTTCGGCAACACTCTGCGCATGTTTAGCAACATTTTGTGTGAAATGTAGTATATGGGCAAAAACCATTTGTGCTACCGATGCCGTGCTATAAGCAGGAATATTCGTTACAACTATGCCTCTTTCTGAAGCTGCAGTAACATCAACCACGTTGTAGCCGGTGGCCAGAATACCTATGTATTTTAATTGAGTCAGTTTACCTATGGTTTTGCGATCGAAAACCACTTTGTTGGTAAACACAATCTCTGCATTTTTTGAACGCTCAACCGTTTGTTGAGGTGCTGTTCTTTCATAAACAGTGAGGTTTCCGCATTCAGCTATTTCATCCCATTGCAAGTCGCCCGGATTCAGTGTATGGCCGTCTAAAACAACAATATTCATTTTCATATATTTTTCGATAGTTCAATCAGCAACCGGCGTTCTTTCTGATTAATCCCTTAACACTTCATGGGGAAAAATATCCTGACAACCTTCTTGTTCAGTAATATTTTCCATCAACAAACACGAAAACCATGGTAGGATAAAACCGCTTTTTTATTTAATCAGTTTAATGAGAGCACCTTTATTTATAGTTCCTTCCGGAGTAATTTCATTCAAAAGTGCAACCTCTTCAATCATGTTTTGCGGTGTACCATACTGTGCAAAAATATCGGCAGCTTTTCCATCGCGTTGCACCTCCTGGATTCTTATTCTTTTGGGCTGTACATTTAATTTTGAAGGATCGGTAAGCTGATTAAAGTTCGACATGGTAGATTCGAATAACCTGAAAAAATTATTAAATACCGCTTCATCAGTAACACCATGAAACAGATATATCTGGTTATTATACTGAATAAGGTAAGAAAGCACTTTCAGGGTTTGTGTTTGCCCTGTTTGCTGATCTTGCGATGTTTGCGTCGATAAAATCAGGGATGCAGGCATTCCGTTTACTGTTGTCGATTTACTATCTTGTACTGTAAGATTTAAATCTTTAACTGTTTTTTGTGCTGCTTCCTGAAGGCTGTTACCCTGAGCCATTGTAAATATCATTAGCGCACCGCCGTCACGGGGTGCCATTTGCACCTGCATAGGCGAATTTTGCAATGTCCATCCTACAGGTACCGGAAACCTGAATTTCAATTCGGGATGATAAAACACGCCTTTTTCCACAAATCCCTGTCGCGGATCTTCACCATAAACAATACCGTCGATCATGCGGAGATAAGGCTCTCTCTCCACAAGCCAGTTACCTCGTTTAAGGCTGTCCTGCCAGATTTCTGCCTCCCGGTTCACCTGCACATACCTGTCGCCCGGATCGGGATGTGTTGACATAAATGTTGGAACACCGCCACTTTCGCTTTGCAGTTGCATGGCTTTTAAAACAGCAAAAAAGTTAGCCATTTTATGGGCATCGAAACCTATTTTCGAAGAGTACTCCACTCCAAGTTCGTCAGCCTGACTTTCTGCATCACGGCTGAATTTCAGGAACAACAACTGCATTCCCTGCATAGCATATTCACCAAATTGGCGAAATTTTTCGGAAGCTATCATTCCCCCGATAAGCAAAATTTGTCCTAGTTGTTGCTTGCTTTGCTGACTGGCAGTGTGGCGGGCAGTAACATGCCCCATTTCGTGCCCAAGTACACCCACCAATTCTGCTTCATTATTAAAATGTGCAAGTATGCCGCGGGTAAAATAAAGATAACCCCCGGGAACGGCAAAAGCATTCACTACCGGAGAATCTAAGATGGTTACTTTAAACTCGAGGTCAGGCCTATGGGATATTTTAGCCATCTCCGCAGCTCTTTCATTAAGCAATTTCGATAGTTTTTCATCTTCGTAAATTCCAAAGTTGGCAATTACCTGAGGATGATATTGAGCACCAATGGCATCTTCCTGTGCCGATGACATTAACATAAGTTGCTTTTTGCCAGTAACCGGATTTACAGCACAAGAAGGAATAAGAAACAACAGTACAAGTATAAAAAGAGACTGAAATAAAATATGTTTTGTTTTCATATAAATACTTTTAATGCTAATAACAAATTTCTTTCAGTAAAGTTAGAAAATAGAACCTTTCATCCTAATAAAATATTTTATTAGGCCATGGAAGAAGGAATCAGCCCTGATAATATCTACCCTATAGGGAACATTGCATTTATGGTTGTAGCCCCCGGTATTTTTATTTACACGGTTTATTATGAAGGTTAACTTTTTTTATAAAAATTCAAATTGTTTTTTCGGGGAAAAGCAGAAGGCCCTTTCCCCGGTTCTTTATTTGAAGTTTATTCAATGTTGCGTAATGCCTTTTTTAACCCTTCAGTGGTTGTGTAATATTTCACTATCATGTTGGGAACTTCCCATTCGGGCAATTTTCCATCAACAAGGTATTGCAGGTATTTTTCAGTTACCTGTCCGAAATGCGCTTCGTGCCCTACTTTATACTTATCAGGAATAATTACCGTCCATGTTTTGTCTCCGCTTTTTTCTATGGTAACACCAGGATACAAAGCATTCAGCTTATCGTTAATTGCCTGTTCAAGTGCAGCTGTAAATTCTTCGTTATTTTCAGCACCAGTTGCTTCAACGTAAAGAGTTGGCTTATAATTTTGTTCGGCACCCTGTTTAATTATGAGGTTGCTTTTGCTGCCACGCATAATCGAATAATGAGTATCACCGCCACCTTCCGGTGCTTCAAAATTCCAAATCACCGATGCCTTGGCATGCACTCCTTTCAAAGTATAGTTGATCTCTCCATTGCTATAAACTTTTAGCACCCCATCGTGCACATCTTTCTGAAGATATGCCGGGAAACTATCAAGTCCGGTTACTTTTTTAAACATTTCCGGGGTAAGGTCGGTTGTCCACCGCCGAGCGGAAATAATCTGAACATCATCTTTTTTCAATATTTCTTCCGGAAATGCTTCCCATTGGATTAAATCAACCAGGTGGGTATTCACATCCACAACGCCTTCACCCTGCTGTTGTACATCAAAAAACCAAGCCGGGCGTATCAGTGCATTACCCGACACATATTTAAAGAAGTGGTGAACGCTTTCCTTGGTAATGGCAGGTTTTTCAACAGTTCCTGTAACCAAATCGCCAAAAACCGCAGGTATCTGCGAAAGTTCACGCTGCAAAATTGTTGTTATTTCGTGGCGTTCCGTCATAATATCATAAAGGATAAGTCCTTTTTCATCAGCTACACGGAATGCTTCCTCAAGCTTTGAAAATTCTTCGGGTGTAATTACCATAGGTTTATCAGCCAAAACATTAATTCCGGCTTCGATGGTTTTTAGGATATATTCGGTTTTCTTTGCGTTATTACCTGCTGTAACCATCACATTACCTGGCTTTTCTGCAATCATTTTTTCAAAAAAATCATCGCCACGATAAACTTCCTCTTTCCACGACGTAGGCTTTTCTGACCTTGTATTGAACCCTTCGATGCGTTGCAGGTGTTGATTAACATCTGCTCCTTCGGGCGCAAATACGTAAACGGTCGGGTCAACCTGGCCATACATTGATTTTTGTACCAGTGCCGCATGAAAATGGCCCGGGTCGAGGGTCATCAGCTTTACTTCTCCTTTTGCACCTGTAAACATGTTTTTTCCCTCTTGATTTTCAGTATTTTTTTTTGAATTGCCGGTGCAGGCCGACAAAAAAATGGCTAAAAGTGTAATTGCCAAATAAGCTTTTTTCATGATATTTTATTTGTATTTTTTTAGATATTTTTGAGTTAGCACAAAGTTAACAATTTCAATAAAACGTAAAGGATGCATAGTGTTAAATTGAAAATTGCTTAACAAAAAACGCCACCAAGTTAATGATGACGTTTTAAGTCTAACTAAATTTATATTACACCTTTAGATGCAACAAAATATGATTTTCATAGAAATTATGCTTCAGCATTTGGGTTAACAATTGTACCTTCTCCTTCGCCATCAACCCAGTGTACAGGTTCCATATAATCATCTGCACCCGGATATCCTTTATTCTGGTTTATATGGCCTTTTGTATTTGCATTAATTGTTGGAGCGGGAATAGGCCACAATACTAACCAGGGTGCAGCACGATAATTATAGTGAGGAGCACGAACCTCTTCGCGGTAAAATATATTTTTCTCCATAACCCTGTCATACCAAAAGTTAGACTCCGAAAAATCACTCATGTTATAGGTTTTACCATTATAACATTGCTTACCGGTTTTTGCAAAGATGAACGAAATACGCGTAAGCTCTATATGTCTTGGTTCTTCATAAAATAACTCCCGGGCACGTTCATCAAGAATTGTCCCGATGTTAATTTCGCTTGCTGAGAAAGGACTGCAACCTGCACGTTCGCGCACTTTATTTAGGTCATCGGCAGCTTTTTGCAGGTCACCTTTCCAGAAATAGGCTTCTGCACGCAATAAGTATGTTCCTGCCAATCGATAAATATACCAGTCGCCCCTGCCACCATCCGGGGTTGCATCGGTTGGATCGGCAACAAATAGTTTGTAATATGGCCAACCGTACCACGAACGTATGGTATCGGTACAAAGAATACCGCCATTTTCATCGTATAGCCTAAGGTTTTGTCCGTACCACGGGTCTCCATCTTCTTTTAGTCGTGGATCGTTATACACCAAATCTTCCATGTCCATCCAGTTAGATTCATTATGGCGCATGTCATTGGCATCGGTCCAAATATCGGTATGATGATATGGGGTTTGACGGCAACGGCCAATACCTCGTCCGTATTTTGTAACCTGGTCAATCTCAATTGGCACTCCACCTACTTTTGAACCCAGTGGCTTATCTGAAACACCACTTTTACCTGAGGGAGTTTTATTTTTTGCACCACTTCCCCAGAAAGGTACACACTGCCTCATAATGCTTGATCGTTTACTTGCATTATCTTCTATCAGTTCTTCTCGCGACATAATATTAAATATTCGCTCTTTGTTCACTGCTAACGACTTATTTCCTGCCTGGTGAAGGTCCCAGATAACATCTTTAGTGTTATCGTCAGCATCAACACCAAAGCGTTCAGTCATTAGTTCGTGGTAACCATCGTCAATAACTGCCGATGCAGACGCTATGGCATCATCAAAATCGCCTTTGGCAAGGTTAATTTTTGTTAGCAGGTGGTAACAGGCTGCTTTTGTTACGTCACCAACTATGCCTGTTTCAGATTCGGGTTTTACCCACTGAACTGCAAATTCCATATCCTTTTTAATTTTTTCAAGGATACTTTCTCTTGTACAAGTATAGAAATCAAGTTTAGGTTCTGATATTTCACCTAAGATTAAAGGCACATCTCCAAATTGCTGGGTAAGCATATAATATGCACGAGAGCGGTGAAAATAAGCTTTTCCCAAAACGTGATTTCTTTCTGCTTCATTCGGATACTCAGCCTGGTCGATACGGGCAATTACTATACTTGAATATTTTATCTTTTTATATCCTTCAACCCAATACCAACCTATGCGGTTATAATTTGTATTATTTAACTGGGCATCAGGAAGTATTTGTGCAGGTAGATCCATTGCAGGCCCCGTTTTATCAGTAGTTCCTTCAACAGCAAGTTCGGAAAAAATACTCTCGGTAATCATAGGGTTTCCATCACCATAATATTCATGGCGAATATTTCTTAAACATGCAATTAAAGCAGCATCGAAGCCTTTGGCGTCAACAAACGTATTTTCAGGTGCATAAAATGATAAAGGGTTGGGTTCCAAAAATTCTTCGGAACAACTTAACCACATAGATGCAAGCACCATAGATAGTATCGTAAAAAATATGTATTTCTTCATTTCAATATATTTTACAGGGTTATATTAAGTTTTAATGTATAGTAAGAAGGCGTTTCGTATGGTTCATTATCCTCAGGCTTATCAGGCTTTTCAGGATCCATCCACGACCAACGTGGTGCCCAAACAAAAGGATTTTGTGCTACCAGGGACAACGAACAACGCGAAACCTTTATTCTACTAAGCATGTCACTAGGTACATTATAAGTTAATGCTATATTATCAACGCGAACAAACGAATTATTTTCATATACGTTGAAACCAGATTCATAGCTTTCTACTCTTGCCCATTTGTTGTTTGGATTTTCCGGTGTCCAGTATGGTACATTGTAAGAAGTACCCCTGTCGAAAAAGACATCGTTGTTTCGCAAATGACTATTGGTTGACCAATAACCTAAATACGAATACATTTTAATGCCCAAAGTCCAATTTTTATACAAGAAGTCGTTACGTAAAGTTAATCTGTATTGAGGCTTTTTATATCCCTGGAAAAATTTATCTTCATTCGTATAATAACCGTCACCGTCCTTGTCAATTATTTTGTAATCTCCGGGTTCCCGCGAATAAGATTCGGCTTCTTCTTTATCAGCAGTTTGCCAAATGCCGTCAGTTTTGTAATCCCAAATTTGATCCAGGGCATGGCCGATGAACCATTTGTTTGTAACGTCATCTAATTCGTTTCCTTCTTCATCCATGTCACCATAAAGGCTTACAATTTCATTCCTGTTATGAGACAAGGTAAAGTTTGTTGCCCATTGAAAATCGTTTCTTTTTACGTTTATAGTATTTAACGATATTTCAAATCCACGGTTATCAACCTGTCCGAGGTTTGTGTAAACACTTGAAAAACCGGTAATATCAGGTAATTTTCGCGAAATAAGCAGATCTTTCGTTTGCATATAATAAGTCTCCAAACTACCTCTAATCCGTCCATTTATTACAGAAAAGTCGACACCAAAATTGTAGGCACCTGTTTTCTCCCACTGCAAGTCTGGGTTGGCCATTCTGTTTACATACAACTGTGACACATAATGTGCGGTTCCGTCAGTTTGCAGCACATATTTACCTGTAGACAAATCAGATAGCGCTTGATATCTTTCTACTGCCCGGTTACCATTGGTTCCATACGATGCCCTTAGCTTTAACATATCTATCCAGGATACATTAAAGAATTCTTCCTCGCTTATCATCCAGCCTAACGCCACAGAACCAAAGTTGGCACGTGGGTGTTTTTGTCCGAAAGCAGAGTAACCATCACGGCGAAACGACCCGGTAAACATGTATTTGTCAGACAGTGTATAGTTTAACCTGGCGAGAAGAGCGTCAGCAGTACTGTACTCATCATTACTTTCAATTTTTACATCTGTTGTAGCAGCCTGCATACGATGATAACCCAACACATCGCTTGGTTGAAACTGGTTGCGCCGCATTACTTCACTCCAATACTGATATTTTTCAGCATTCTGTACCAAAGTCAAATCGAAACTATGAACATCAAATTTTTTGTTCCACTTTAAAATATTATTTACCTGCCACTCGAATACATTACTTCTTTCCCTTTCGGCAATACCTCCCTGTTTTCCCCAGTCGAGGTGATCAGACGACCAATGGTTGAATTGCCGGTTCCAGTTAAACCGTGTGATGTATTCGGAAGTAAATGTAAAACCGTAAGGAAGCGTAAGAATAGCATAAATCTTGCTGTTCAGTGAATTATATTCTCTGAGCCTTTCGCGATACGTTAATGATAACCATGGATGTCGAGAAGCAGAAATATTACCAGTAGGAGCATACATAATTACATCGGTATCACCTTGATAGAAATCGCTATAGGCGGTTACGTTTGTTAAATTTGTTGAAGAAGGAATCGGGCTTTCATCGCGCACAGCAAACTGTGTATTTAAACCAACTTTTAAATAGTTTGTAACAACTCCTTCGAGATTTAAGCGCGAGCGGTAGGATTCAAACTTCTCATTTTTAACAATTCCCTCGTTGCTTACATAGCCTAACGACCAATAATACGAAATTGCATCTGCACTACCTGAGAGGCTAACGTTATAATCTTGCCTTAAACCTCTTTGAAACTCATAATCTTTCCAGTTAATTGTTTCGCCTTCTTTGTAGTTTGCAATCTCAACCGGTGAAAAGCCTAAACGCTGCAACCAAATTTGTGTTAAGTCGTCTGAAGCCGAAGAACCATCGTAGGCCTTCCACTGGTCAACCGATACATCGGAAGGCAAATTTTCAGGATTTCTGTAATACCACTTTTTATTCAGATGATGTCGTTCGTTGCTTTCGAATCCGGCAATTCTCCAATCAATAAATTGAGGGCCGGTCATTGGTTCTATTTGCGCTCCGGAGAGAACAGCAACACCTAAACTGGCACTAACGTTAATGGTCGGTTTTCCTTTCTTACCTTTTTTAGTGGTAATAATTATTACACCATTTGATGCCCTTGAACCATAAATAGCAGCAGATGAAGCATCTTTCAGTATATCAAATGCTTCAATATCATTAGGATTAATGTCTGCAAGGTCACCATAATAAATCATACCATCTACAACAATCAATGGTGCATTAGCGTCTGAGCCACGAAGGTTTGTTTCACCACGTACTTCAAGGTTTGATGCACTGCTTAGTCCTTTAGCACTTGTACTAAAATTAACGTTCAAGCCCGGCACATTGGCTCTTAAAAGGTCTGTTATGTTCGAGGTAGCTTCTGCTTCCAATTTTTCAGCATTAATCTGTGTTACAGCACCAGTAAGGTCTTTCTTCTTAACAGTACCGTAACCAACAGCAACTACTTCTTCCAGTCCAATTACATCTGCTTGCATTGTAACATTAATAGTGTTTAAATCGCCAATAGTTATTTCCTGAGTTTCCATTCCTATAAACGAAAACATCAGGGTTTTAGCATTTTCCGGAACCTTGATGGTGTAAATACCATCTACATTGGTTATCGTCCCCGAAACAGTTCCTTTTACCACCACCGTTACTCCTGGTAGTGGAACCCCTTTGTCATCGGTAATTTTACCAGTTACCGTTTTTTGTGCCATTGCCGTTGTATAACCGGCAAATAACACCACAAATAACATAAACAATAGCTTTTGCATAAACATTTGGTTTTTAGATTAATAACACATAGAATTAGAAATGAATATATCTTTTTACTCTGAAAGAAAAAGTAATAATATTTCTAGTGATGAATTCTTTAAATTAAAGAAATAAGAAAATTTTTCATATTATTGTCGAATTGTTTAGTTAGGTCGTAAACTTTAATTAAGCAATTTTGCAGGAGATATGTTGCTGCATATCTCCTGCTTCTATATAAAATCTCTGTTAAATCAGTTTATTAGATCAAATATATGGCTGACTTTTACAATAAACCAGTACAAAACTTGCATTGTTTTATAATTTTTTAGCAAGATTGACCTTCATTATACTGTTTTTTGCACTTCTTCTATCCTCTTTGTATATAATCGGTTCCATACGGATACCTTTGCGGACGGCTCAGCATAGAATTAGCCAGATCGTTGTTTTTGAAACGCTCTGTTTTAGGATCCCACTCCAATACACCGGGTATTTTCATAGCAATATGGCTAACGAGACACACGCTGCATGCCCTGTGCCCTATTTCTGCCGGCGAGATTGGTTCTTTCCGCGACTGGATACAGTCGAGCCAGTTGCCATGTTGCTCGTTGCTCACATAGAGGTGAATTTCGTCATCGCCAATTTTCGATTTTAAAATATCTTCACTGCTGGCATCCAGAGCTTTAGTTGAACCTTCAGGAATGGGATCGCTTGCAGTAGCACGGTATGCACCACGGGTAACAAATATCCAGCCATCAGTACCTTCGTAACGAATACCATTGGGGAAACCACCACTGGTATAAACTGTTATTCCATTATCGTACTCATGTTTTATCATAAAATCGCCGTGCACGTTCCAGTCGCCCGACCTTGGAAATTCTGCAACAGCTTCTACCGATATAGGCCCTGTGTATTCGGTGTCCATTCCCCATGCTGCCGAATCGTAATGATGCTGGCCCCATCCGGTAATCATACCGGCACCGTAATTCTCGTGGCGCAACCACCCCGGGCGGCCTAAATTTGCCTGCGGGTGAACCAGCTTTTCTTTATATTCTACTTCAGGAGTAGAACCGAGCCACATATCAAAATTAAGATTTTTGGGAACCGGGCTGGTTTCAAAAACTGGTCCTGCCGGATCGCCGGGCAAGCCTATTTTAACAGTATGTAATTTCCCTATCCTGCCATTGCGCACCAATTCTGCAGCACGGCGGAATTGTGCGGATGAACGTTGTTGTGTGCCTACCTGCAAAATAACTCCCTGCCGATTAACAATATCGCTTAACAAACGGCCTTCAGCAATGGTAAGTGAAGTAGGTTTTTGCAGATAAATATCCTTGCCTGCAAGAGCCGCCTCAATAGCTGGCTGGGCATGCCAATGATCCGGTGTACTAATCACTACTGCATCAATATCTTTATTCAGCAACATTTCACGGTAATCTTCATACATCTTAGCGTCCATATAATTATCGTTACCGGTTTGCTTTTTGTAGGTTTCGTCAACCAGCTTTTTCCCTGCCTCTTTTCTCTTCGAATCAAGGTCGCAAACGGCAATAAATCGTGCCTGATCGTATTTAAGCAGGCTGGCCATATCATGCGAAATGGCAATTCGACCACAACCTATTTGCCCTAGTTGTATAATATTACTTGGAGCATTCTTTCCAAAAACAGAAGAAGGCACAATGGTTGGAACTACGATAGCTCCCACAGTGGCAGCGGTAGATTTTTTCAGAAAATTTCTGCGTTTCATATTCTATGTTTTTATTTATTAAATCAAATCCCTGGTTATAACAATGTTTTTCGCATTAAACTTATGTAAACCAGCTTTATTCTTTACTGTATTTTTCAAACTCTAGTGCAATATTCGCTTCTTGTGCATCGCCTGAGTGCACTATTACGCGGTACCTCAAAACAATTTTATCACCTTTTTTCAATACTGTTTTTTCATCGTTTTCCGGCCAGTACATGGGCGTGGGTGAAAAGAAGCCATAATCGCGTGTAAACCAAGGCGATGGAAACCAAGCATTGGAAGGATGTTGCAAAATGGCTATTCCTTCAACTTTCCCCATCCGCTTGCCGGAACAATCCATCCAGGGAGAGCGTTTACCGAATGTTTCTTTTTCGCCGCTATCGCCTTCAGCATTTACCATTTTGCCACCGTTAATCACCACCAGGTCAGGATCAATGCGCCCACTAAACAACGAATGGTTGGTTTTCAGAATCTCAACATCCATCAACATCTCCATCGTTACATCAAAATCGATATAAAATTTATTTTTTGCAGGTGCCATTACTGTTATTTTACGATGGTCGATTATAGGCGAGTCTGCGCCAGGCCTGCGCCAGATACACTGGTTTTCAACCACAGCCTTTTCACCGCCGCTTTCGGTTATATCTGCCCTGAGCGAAATTATCTGTCCACGGTTGAGGCCCTCCTGCCAATAGTTTCCGCCATTTACCCTGTCGCAGCCAAAAAACAGCGAACTGTGGTGTGGATAGTTTGCATTGCGCATGGAGGTTACGCTGGCATTCGATGGACCATTAACAGGAAAGAAAAACGGATATTTTTCAAATTCCGAAATGATATAGCTGGTAAAAAGGCTACCATTAACCCTGAATTCAATTTTGTCGCCTACTTTTTCTGCAGTAACTTTAGGTTGGGCAAAAACAGATAAACCAGTTGATACTGCAATCAGAATAACTAAAAGGATTTTCTTCATTACTGTAAATTTTTCTTTTTTATTATCAATATATTGTCATTTTAAGACCGGCTAAATTATCCGGTAATTACTTGTTAATCCACATAATTTGAGGATTCTCGCAAAAACTGTTCCAGTATTTTTGCGCTGTAGGTGCATCCATTTCACCATCAAAAACAACCATTCTGTATTTCAAGGTGTATTCTTTTCGGGGTTCTATCTTCCAATCATTATAACGAATAGGAACAAATTCAAAGTACATATCACCCCTTCCTTTGTTAATATCCAACGGCCATACGCGCATGGGTTCGGGGTGCATACGGTTTGAAGGATGACTCATAAAAAGGATACCCGATCGTCCCGCACTGGTTGCCGACTCGCCTTCAACAATACACCATTTAGCAAATGAGCCATCAGCATCCGCACGCGTTTTACCATCAGAAGTAAGTACTGAACTGTTTTCTTTATTCCATTTTTCGGTGGCTCTGAAACCAATACCTCCACCATAGCGATAAGCATCAAGCAAAATTCCATCGGGTATCGGGCTGTTTATAGATGTAGTGTAGTCGATAATCCAAACACTACTATTCTGGTTCCATACGCGGACATCCAAGATTTCATTGATTGCAATTTCGTCTTCTCCTTTAGCGCCAAAATCGATATGTTGCTGCAATGCCTTGAATCCGGTAAAAACAAGGCCTTCACTTTCTGAAAGGAAACCGGCAAATTTTACCGTTCCCTGCCCTTTTCCCAGGTTCCAAAAATCAACCTGCCTGTTACCAATATGGGTAAGTGTCCAGGGCCCCCAAATGCCATAGTGATGGTAATGATCGGGTGGCTGGATACGAGTGAGCCTTTCGCCCTGTGGCGACCACAAGGGATGAATATAACCGGAGCGCTTGAAAACAGGGTTTACGCCGTCGGGAGGGAAAGTAACAGCATAACGATAATTCAAAACAGGCTTGTCGTCAACTATTAATTGCAGGTCTTTATGATCCTTTTTTAACGATACCGCCGCTGGCACCGGCTTACTGTCCAAATCTCCTGTCTTCAATACAAAAGTTCTAACTTTATTTTTTCTGGTTTCACCATTCAGAATAAACCATAATGTTGCTGTATGCCCTGCTTCCAGTTGGCTGGAAACATATTTTTCTCCTGAGGCAGTAACCTCATACAAATTCAGGCTACCTTTATCGGTATTATAATTGAGGCTATTTAACGGAAATGAAACAGGTGAATCAATACAGTCTTCACTTACCACAACACTAAATCTGGCCAATTCCTGCCCATTTGAAGTAATTAAAAAAGCAGAAAAAAAAGCGAGAACAATAATTTGTTTCATTTCGCAGGCATTTATTGTCTTAAATCACTTTAAGTTTAATTTTTAATTCAAAATTATTACAGTTTTGCTGCAACTTCATCAATTATTTCTTTAAAACGTCAATATATTTTAGCCACTTCAGGTGGCATTAGTACATAATAAATTAGCTTCAATATGTAAAACAACAAATTTAGAGGGCAAAAAAATATTTGGACAGTATTTTTTATACAAGGATTTGTACTCTTTTAACATTTTTCGTATTATTGAATAACAAAGAACTCAATTCGCCATGCCATGAAAATTATGTATGAACAAATCGATTTCCCCGGCAGATCTGCCGTTAAGGTAAAACTACAGGAGACTTCACATTTTACCTATCCCTGGCATTTTCATGATGAATATGAGATCCTGTACATAATAGAAGGGAAAGGCACCCGTTTTGTTGCTGACAGTATAAGCCCTTTTGAAGTTGGCGAACTGGTATTACTGGGAAATAATCTTCCCCATTTCTGGCGAAGTGATGAAAGTTACCACAACGAGGAAAACCCTAAACTGACAAAATATTTAGTTATACAATTTCCGGGAAATTTTTTACGCGATGAAATCAACAATTATCCTGAATATCATTTAATTGGCAAACTATTTAAAAAAGCTGCAAGGGGAATAAAATTCCATTCTGTTTTTACAGAAAAAATTTGCGGTACGTTGATGAAACTTACTCAAAAATCAGGCATTGAGAAAATATTGTTGTTGCAAGAGATATTGCATGAAATGTCGAAAACCACAGAACTAGAACTTTTGGCGGGAGAATTTTACAAAGCAGATAACCATAGCGATGTTAGCGACAGAATGACCAAAGTAACGATGTTTCTTACAACCAATTACCGGGGAAAAATTGAACTTGATAAAGTAGCAGAAATTGCCAACCTTCACCCTTCATCTTTTTGCAGGTATTTTAAAGAAAAAACCGGCAAATCGTTATCGGAATATGTAAATGATATGCGTATCAGTTATGCCTGCCGCCTGCTTATCGATGGCAAACTTTCCATCTCTCAGATTGGTTTTGAAAGTGGTTTTAATAATCTTTCAAACTTTAACCGGGCCTTTAAAAAGCACACCGGGTTTACACCTTCAGGCTATTTTCGTGAATTCAGCCAGTAAACAACCACATCACCCTTTGACGGTATTCTCTTGGCGAAAGCCCCATTTTTTGTTTGAAGTCGCGGGAAAAATAATAGGGATCAGTATAGCCAAGGGCAAATGATATTTCCTTGATTTTATGTTAGATATAATCAAAAAACCTGATTGTTTTTAAAATTTCAAGAGGTGAATAATTGAGTTATTTCCCAAAAAGTGTAGAGTAAGACCAAAAAGTTATGCCGAAACAGAAAAGCGTAAGAAATACCTATAAAAACACACCCGAAACCTTTTAAAAAATATAAAATAAGAAAGGCCTAAAGCATAGAAAGATTATAAATTAGCAAAATTGACAATCAGGCTTTTGAAATAAAAGTCCCAAAACCTAAATTTGTACTTTCTGAAGTATTGAATCAAAAATTAAAATATAATCTTATGAGCAAATTTCTTACGGCTTCAATTGGCAGGAAATTTATAATGAGCATTACAGGATTATTCCTATTAATGTTTATTGCTGTCCATTTGACTGTTAAT
>PDWI01002908.1_pt1 | contig 25165 bp, 38 predicted proteins | sample 1430891 | NCBI WGS metagenome assembly PDWI01 (sample SAMN01162508, study PRJNA174530) | Oral metagenome, whole genome shotgun sequencing project. | biome: Marine environment; feature: Marine mammal; material: Swab sample of the gingival sulcus; isolation source: swab sample of gingival sulcus...
CTCAGAGAAAGGAAACTGGATATTAGAGTAGCTACGTACAGAAAGAATTTCATTCTTTAGTTAAACTATGGATTTCAAATCCATAGTGGTTTATTTTCAATTATTTTCAATTATTTCATAAAGTTCAGTAATCTCAGAAGGTACTCGAACTAAATATCTATCAAATCTGGATAAAACTAATCCAGCCCAATTCGGTCGTACAATACTTGGTATATTTTCAAATATCTGTTGCCCAATTCGGATATTTTTTTGAATTTCATTTGTTTTTCCTGTTTGTTTCATTGATTCAGGGCTATAAGCAGTTTATATAATAAAAATAGGCTTTTTCTTGATTCTGAATGTTTATTTGATTTATATATGTTTATCTTAGTCTTAAAAGTGATTACATTAATTTTGTCAGGTGTGGAATCTGTTTTATGTATTTAATACTCGTTATTAACGAAGAATGCTAAACAACATAAGAATTTTTGACATTACTATATCTAACCATTTGAATAAAGTGTTTTTTTAGATAGATTATTTGTATATAATATCAATGTATTTTTGGTATAAATTCTTGAATTCGTTAAGATTCATTGTTCCAATGTTTTTATTGTCATTTTTTGTTTTTGCTATAATTGAAATACAGATATTCTTGAGGAATCTAACAGATGGGAAATTTTGTGAAATCAAGTATTTAAAAATCTCTGGGTTTATAGTAGATTGTGATTCTTTGAATGTGTTTTCGATAATCTCAGATTTCTTATCTAATGGGTAATCTGATTCTATTGTTTTAATCTTTCCTTTAAAAAGGAAGTTTGGTATATTAATTTCATTAATACTGTTCTCTGTTAAAGTTAATAATAGCTTCTTTTTATTTATTAATAATTTATCATATAAATTTTCTATCCAAAATTGTGTGTTTGGGAAATTTTTAAAGTAAAACAATTGAAAGTCATCGATAGCGACATATTGATGTTCTAAAAAATATGATTCCAACTCTTTTTTATTCTTGTTAAGCTCAGTTAAAACTCTTTCTGCATTATAAAAAGCAATTTTTTTCTTATGTTCTTTTAACAATTCAAATGTACCTTGTAATAAATGAGTTCCTCCATTTCCTTGTGAACTTTTAATAATAAAGCAATCTACGTTTTTAAAATCATCTTTTACTAAATTCTTAATTGTATTAACTGTTTGTTCTTTAGATGATGAAATATAACTGTTTATATAATAATTGAATGAACGCATTCGATAGAAAAGAAATTTATAATTTACTATAAGTGATTTAATAAGTTGAAAAAAAAGGTTGTAGCTTAACAAGCACACAAATTTACAAAAAGGCTTAATAGAAAATCCCTAAGACATTGTAATTCCCAAAAATAGTTTATCCCGTAAACGAACGTTAAGCATTAGTAAAAGTCGTGCAATTACAGTAGTGCTCCCTAAATCCTGTAAAAACATAACAACACCCTAAATAACCCGCTAAAGAACAGGTAGAAACCCCAAAAAACGGCTTTTTGTAAAGTGGTTTTAAGAAATGTAAAGATAAAAGCTAAAAAACTTTTGGTTATTCAAAAAATATTTTTACTTTTGCAGACCCTTATAATAAGGGAAAGAATAATAAATATTTAAGTATAATCTAAAATACAGTATGCCTACCATACAGCAATTAGTACGCAAAGGAAGAGCCAAAACAACTAAGAAGAGTAAATCGGCTGCTTTGGATTCATGTCCACAAAGACGTGGTGTATGTACACGTGTTTATACTACAACGCCTAAAAAACCTAACTCAGCTATGCGTAAAGTAGCAAGGGTAAGATTGACTAATGGCAATGAAGTAAACGCTTACATCCCCGGAGAAGGACATAATTTGCAGGAGCACTCGATAGTATTAGTTAGAGGTGGAAGGGTTAAAGATTTGCCTGGGGTAAGGTATCATATTGTGAGAGGTGCATTGGACACTGCCGGCGTAGAAGGCAGAACCCAACGCCGTTCAAAATATGGTGCTAAACGACCAAAGCAAAAATAAAACCTGACGACGAAAGAACACAATTATAACAATTCTCAGTAGTTTTAGATTTTTTCTGTGCTTTTTATTAAACTAATGCAATAGCTCATGCAAGAGTCTATCATGCTACTATATTAATTTTTTTCAACATGAGAAAAAGGAGAGCGAAAAAAAGGATTCTGTTACCGGATCCGAAATTTAACGACCAATTGGTCACCCGCTTTGTCAACAATTTGATGTGGGACGGAAAGAAATCTGTCGCTTTTGACATTTTTTATTCAGCCCTTGATATTGTTGAGCAAAAGAAAACCGATGAAGAAAAGACATCGCTTGAGGTTTGGAAAGACGCTTTGTCCAATATTATGCCTCAGGTAGAAGTCCGCACCCGTAGAATAGGGGGAGCGAATTTTCAGATTCCAATGCAGATAAGACCCGACCGTAAAGTCTCTATGGCTATCAAGTGGTTGATCTTATACGCAAGAAAACGAAACGAAAAAACTATGGCACAAAAGTTGGCTGCTGAAATTCTCGCTGCCGCAAAAGAAGAAGGTGCCGCAGTTAAAAAACGAATTGATACGCACAAAATGGCAGATGCCAATAAAGCATTCTCACATTATAAAGCATAACATTACATGGCAAGAGATTTAAAATATACGAGAAATATTGGTATTGCGGCGCATATTGATGCCGGAAAAACTACCACTACAGAGCGTATCCTTTACTATACCGGTGTAAGTCATAAGATAGGAGAGGTCCACGATGGCGCTGCTACTATGGACTGGATGGAGCAAGAGCAGGAGCGTGGAATTACCATTACCTCTGCAGCTACACACTGTAAATGGAACTATCACAATGATGAGTACACTATTAACATAATAGATACACCGGGTCACGTGGACTTTACTGTTGAAGTAGAGCGTTCATTGAGGATATTAGACGGTGTGGTAGCATTATTTAGTGCTGTTGACGGTGTGGAACCACAGTCTGAAACAGTATGGCGTCAAGCTGATAAATACAAAGTGCCCAGATTAGGATTTGTCAATAAGATGGATCGTCAGGGTGCTAATTTCTTTAATGTATGTAATCAGATTGAGGAAATGTTGGGTGGAAATGCTGTGCCATTACAAGTACCTATAGGAAGCGAAGACCAATTCAAAGGTGTCGTGGATTTGATTTCCAAAAAAGCAATTGTTTGGAATGAAGCCGATATGGGTATGACTTATGAAGAAATTGAAATTCCTGCTGACCTTCTCGAAGATGTAGAAAAGTACCGTGCAGAATTGATCGAGCAAGTTGCAGAATACGATGATGAATTATTAGAAAAATTCTTTGAAGACGAGAATTCAATTACTGAAGACGAAATCATAGCTGCCTTAAGAGCTGCCACTATAGATATGAAAATCATACCTATGATGTGTGGGTCAGCCTTCAAAAACAAAGGTGTTCAGGCAATGCTTGATGCTGTGATGCGTTATATGCCATCACCACTCGATATTGAGGCTATTAAGGGTATGAACCCGAATACTGAGAAAGAAGAGGTCAGAAAGCCTAATGTCAGTGAACCATTTTCATCATTAGCATTCAAAATTGCTACTGATCCTTATGTAGGTCGTTTGGCATTCTTCAGAGTATATTCAGGTAAACTGGATGCGGGGTCTTATGTCTTTAATACCCGTTCAGGTAAAAAAGAACGTATCTCACGTATCTACCAAATGCACTCTAACAAACAGCAACCCATTGATGCGATTGAAGCAGGTGATATAGGTGCAGCTGTAGGTTTCAAAGATATCCGTACAGGTGATACATTATGTGATGAAAAACACCCTATCGTTTTAGAATCAATGTCTTTCCCTGAACCGGTTATCGGTATCGCTGTAGAGCCCAAAACTAAAGCTGATGTTGATAAACTAGGTGTAGCTTTAGCCAAGCTGGCTGAAGAAGATCCTACATTCCAGGTAAGATCAGACGAAGCTTCAGGACAAACAATTATCTCCGGAATGGGTGAGTTACACCTTGAGATTATTGTTGACCGTCTCAAGCGTGAATTTAAAGTAGAGGTGAACGAAGGTCAACCGCGAGTTGAGTACAAAGAAGCCATTACGTCTAAAGTTTCACACAGAGAGGTTTACAAAAAACAAACCGGTGGTCGCGGTAAATTTGCCGATATCATATTTGATCTTGAGCCGGCTGATTCTGATGCAGAAGGTTTGCAATTTGAAGACAATGTAAAAGGTGGTAATATTCCTAAAGAATTTATCCCTTCTGTACAAAAAGGCTTTAAAGAAGCGATGAAAAACGGTCCTTTAGCAGGATTTGAGATTGACAGTATGAAAGTGACCCTTAATGACGGTTCTTTCCACGCAGTTGACTCTGACCAATTATCATTCGAATTGGCTGCCAAAATAGGATTTAAAGAAGTTGCCAAAAAAGCAGGTGCCGTCTTATTAGAGCCTATCATGAAATTGGAGGTAGTAACACCGGAAGAATACATGGGATCTATCGTAGGTGACCTTAACAGACGTAGAGGTCAGGTGAACAACATGATTGATCGTGCAGGAGCTAAAGTTGTCAAAGCTGAAGTACCTTTATCAGAAATGTTCGGTTATGTGACAACCTTACGTACCTTATCATCAGGTAGAGCGACATCTTCTATGGAGTTTTCACACTATGCGGAAACACCTAAGAATATTGCCGAAGAAATTATTGAAAAAACAGTAGGATAATTGATATCACTCATAAAATCATAACAAGATGAGTCAAAAAATAAGAATAAAATTAAAATCTTACGATTACAACTTGGTTGACAAATCGGCTGAAAAGATTGTAAAAACCGTAAAGAGTACCGGTGCTGTGGTCAATGGCCCTATTCCGTTACCAACTCATAAGAAAATCTATACGGTATTACGTTCGCCACACGTCAATAAAAAATCAAGAGAACAATTCCAATTGAGTTCTTACAAGAGATTACTTGATATCTATAGTTCATCATCAAAAACGATTGATGCACTTATGAAACTGGAATTACCAAGTGGTATTGAAGTAGAAATTAAAGTATAATTAATTAATAATAAGGTTGAGGTACATTGATTTTGTTTACAACAAATTTCAACATTAGAATCTCAAATCTCAAATCTAAATACAAATGTCTGGGTTAATAGGAAGAAAAATAGGAATGACCAGTATCTTTGACGACAATGGGAAAAACATCCCTTGTACGGTTATAGAGGCAGGTCCTTGTATAGTTACCCAAGTCAGAACCGAAGAGGTTGACGGGTATAATGCTGTTCAACTTGGTTTCGATGACAAAAAAGAGAAAGCTGCCAACAAAGCACTGACCGGTCACTTTAAAAAAGCCGGTACTTCTCCTAAAAGAAAAGTCTTGGAATTCAAGTATTTTAAAAACAAACCTACACTGGGTGATGTTTTTACAGTAGAATTGTTTAAAGAAGGAGAATTTGTTGACATCTCCGGAACATCCAAAGGAAAAGGATTTCAAGGGGTAGTTAAAAGACATGGCTTTGGCGGTGTAGGACAAGCTACTCATGGTCAACATAACAGATTGAGAGCACCCGGTTCTATTGGAGCCTCATCTTATCCCTCACGTGTTTTCAAAGGAATGCGTATGGCAGGAAGAATGGGTGGACAAAAAGTGACAGTTCAAAACTTAAGAGTATTGAAAGTTATCCCTGAGAAAAACTTAGTTATCGTAAAAGGTGCTGTTCCGGGACACAAAAACTCTTATATAAAACTAGAGAAATACCATGAAGATACCAATTTTTAATATAGAAGGAAAAGATACCGGAAAGACTGTAGAGCTTTCTGATGACATTTTTGGTATAGAGCCAAATGAGCACGCCATCTATCTTGATGTCAAACAGTATTTGGCCAATCAACGTCAAGGAACGCACAAGGCTAAAGAAAGAGGTGAAATCGCCGGTAGTACACGTAAGATCAAACGTCAGAAAGGTACCGGTACAGCACGTGCAGGTAGTATCAAATCACCTGTGTTTGTCGGTGGTGGACGCGTATTTGGACCAAGACCACGTTCTTATTCATTCAAGTTGAATAAAAACACCAAACGCTTGGCTCGTAAATCAGCTTTGAGTTTGGCCGCTAAGAATGACGGAATAGTAGTTGTGCAAAACTTTGATTTTGAGCAACCTAAGACCAAAGAATTCAAAGCCGTATTAAAAGCTTTGAATATTGAAGATAAAAAATCTTTATTTGTGTTGGATGAACAGAATAATAATGTATATTTGTCGGCACGCAATTTAAAGGGGGTCAAAATCGTAAATAACTCATCTGTAAGCACTTACAATGTAATGAACGCGCAAAAAATTGTGTTTTTCGAGGGTGCTTTAGAAGGATTTCAAGAAAATTTAAGCAAATAGTAGAACTATGAGTATCTTAATTAAACCAATCATAACAGAAAAAGCGACGTTGGAAAGCGAACTTTACAGCCGTTATGGTTTTATCGTAGACAAGAGAGCCAACAAGTTGCAGATCAAGAAAGCTGTAGAAGATACTTATGGTGTAGATGTAGAGAGTGTTCGCACCATAAATTACCATTTTGAAAGAAAGACCAAGTACACTAAGAAAGGTGTCGTAACGGGAAAAACCGGTGGTTACAAAAAAGCCATCGTTCAACTTTCAGAAGGACAGAATATAGATTTTTATAACAACCTATAATACTAACAAGAAATGTCTGTTAGAAAATTAAAACCAATTACACCGGGTCAGCGTTTTAGAGTAGTCAATGAATACGACGCATTGACCACTGATAAGCCGGAGAAGAGCTTGCTCAAACCGAATAAAAGGTCCGGAGGTCGTAACAACCGTGGTAAAATGACCATGCAATACAAAGGTGGTGGTCACAAAAAACGTTACCGTCTCATCGATTTCAAAAGAGATAAAGATGGTGTACCTGCTACGGTAAAAAGTATAGAGTATGATCCGCATAGAACAGCGTTTATCGCTTTATTGCATTATGCAGATGGAGAAAAGAGATATATTGTAGCACAAGCAGGGTTACAGGTAGGTCAGGAAGTCATCTCTGGTGATAAAGTAAGACCAAATGTAGGAAATACCATGCCACTGGGCAATATGCCGATGGGTACTACAGTATCATGTGTGGAATTACGTCCGGGTCACGGTGCACAGATGGTGCGTAGTGCAGGAACATTTGCACAGCTCGTTGCTAAAGAAGGTAAATATGTCATATTGAGATTGCCTTCCAGTGAAACCCGTATGGTATTAGCTACTTGTAAAGCTACTATCGGTGTTGTTTCAAACTCTGACCATCAGTTGATCGTATCGGGTAAAGCCGGTAGAAGCCGCTGGTTAGGTAGAAGACCAAGAACGAGAGCAACAGTTAAAAACCCTGTTGATCACCCCATGGGAGGTGGTGAAGGTAGAGCTACCGGAGGACATCCAAGATCTAAAAACGGAATTCCGGCTAAAGGATTTAAAACCCGTTCTAAGACTAAAGCGAGTAACAAGCATATTTTAGAACGCAGAAAAACTAAAAAACACTAATTGAATGGCACGTTCACTGAAAAAAGGACCTTACGTCTATTATAAATTAGAGAAGAAAGTTCAACAAAACATTGAATCAGGAAAAAAGACTGTGGTAAAAACCTGGTCTAGAGCATCAATGATCATTCCTGATTTTGTAGGTCAGACTATTGCTGTACACAATGGGAAAACATTTGTACCGGTCTACATTACAGAAAACATGGTTGGACATAAATTAGGAGAATTTTCACCCACCAGAACCTTTAGAGGTCACGGTGCAGATAAGAAGAAAAAATAAATTATAAAACATGGGAGCCAGAAAAAAACAAGCCGCTGAAGCACGTAAAGAAGCCCGCAAGACTCAGGTTTCTGCCAGATTAAAAGGCGTACCTACTTCACCTAGAAAAATGAGGTTGGTAGCCGACCAGATTAGAGGTATGGAAGTTGATAAGGCCTTACAGGTGTTGAAATTTAGCACCAAAGAAGCATCGACCAATTTAGAAAAATTGTTGTTGTCTGCTATCGCTAACTGGCAAGCTAAATTTCCTGAAAGTAATCTGGAAGAAGACGGACTATATATCAGTGAGATATTTGTAGATAGTGGAAGTATGTTAAAACGTATTCAACCGGCACCTCAGGGTCGTGCACACAGAATCAGAAAACGTTCAAATCACGTGACTATTAAATTAGGGGCTAAAAATTTAAGTTAAAAACATGGGACAAAAGACAAATCCAATAGGAAACAGATTAGGGATCATCAGAGGTTGGGATTCAAACTGGTACGGTGGTAACGATTATGGAGACAAATTAGCCGAAGATGATAAGATAAGAAAATACCTCTATGCCCGTTTGGCAAAAGCCAGTGTATCTCAGATTATCATAGAGCGTACCCTAAAAATAGTAACCATAACTATTACTACGGCAAGACCTGGTATAATTATTGGTAAAGGTGGTCAGGAAGTTGATAAGTTGAAAGAAGAGCTTAAGAAATTCACCGGTAAGGATATTCAAATCAACATCTTTGAAATCAAAAGACCTGAATTGGATGCTAAATTAGTTGCCAATAATATCGCCAATCAGATAGAAAACAGGATTTCTTATAAGAGAGCCATCAAAATGGCCATCTCAAATACCATGAGAATGAATGCAGAAGGAATCAAAGTAATGATTTCAGGACGTCTTGGCGGTGCTGAGATGGCACGTTCAGAAACTTATAAAGACGGCCGTATTCCATTATCAACCTTCAGAGCTGATATAGATTATGCCTTAGTCGAAGCCCATACTACATATGGAAGAATAGGTATCAAAGTATGGATCATGAAAGGTGAAGTATACGGCAAAAGAGATTTATCTCCCATGGTCGGTATGAATCTAAAATCAGATTCTAAAGGTAAAGACAAGAAAAGAGGCAGAGGGTCACGTAGAAGATAATAACTTTTTAAAATTGAATTAAAATGTTACAACCAAAAAGAGTAAAATATCGTAGAGTACAGAAGGGTAAAGGAGCCATGCGCGGAAATTCAGGGCGTGGTCATAGATTGTCAAATGGCTCTTTTGGCATCAAAGCACTAGAGCAGGACTTGATCACCTCTAGACAAATAGAAGCGGCTCGTGTGGCAGCTACCCGTTATATGAAGAGACAAGGGCAATTGTGGATTAAAATATTTCCGGATAAACCTATCACCAAAAAACCTTTAGAAGTACGTATGGGTAAAGGTAAAGGAGCACCAGAATATTTTGTTGCCGTAGTTAAACCGGGAAGAATCATGTTTGAAGTTGCCGGTGTGCCTTTAGAAGTTGCCAAAGAAGCCTTACGTTTGGCCTCTCAAAAACTTCCGGTAAAAACCAAGTTTATTATTGCACCCCAATTTGATCATAACGCATAATTAAGGAATTATCATGAAGAAGTCAGATATTAAAGAATTATCCACAGCCGATTTACAAGACAAATTGGTTGCATTGAAGAAGGAGTTTGCTGAGTTGAAAATCACACATTCTGTGACCACTCTGGAAAATCCTATGCAAATCAAAGATATGAGAAAAACCATTGCACGTATTGCAACGGAATTAACTAATAGAGATTTACAAGAATCTTAAACTGAAAACAGATGTCAGAAAGAAATTTAAGAAAAGAGCGTATCGGTATCGTATCCAGTAACAAAATGGATAAGTCTATCGTAGTATCTGAGACCAAAAGGATGAAACACCCTTTGTATGGTAAATTCGTATTGAATACTAAAAAATACGTTGCTCATGATGCCAAAAATGAGTGTAATGAAGGCGACAAAGTACGTATTATGGAAACCCGTCCTTTGAGTAAATCAAAAAGATGGAGATTAGTAGAAATTTTAGAAAGAGCTAAATAATCATGTTACAGCAAGAATCAAGATTAAAAGTAGCCGACAACACAGGGGCTAAAGAAGTACTACTCATCAGAGTATTGGGCGGTACCAAAAAGAGATATGCATCTATAGGTGACAAAATCGTTGTTACAGTAAAAGATGCAACACCAAACGGTACTGTAAAGAAAGGTCAGGTAGCTCAAGCCGTTGTCGTAAGAACAGTCAAAGAAGTAAGACGTAAAGACGGATCTTACATTCGTTTTGATGATAACGCGTGTGTTATTCTCGATGCCAATTCAGAGATGAAAGGAACCCGTGTATTCGGTCCTGTCGCAAGAGAATTGAGAGAAAAGAAATTTATGAAAATCGTATCTCTGGCACCAGAGGTACTATAAATAACAGGAAGTCGAAATGGCAAAATTAAAAATCAAATCAGGCGATACCGTACAGATCATTTCCGGGGAGAGTAAAGGTCAAACCGGTAAAGTTCTAAAAGTCAACATTGCAAAACAAACAGCAATTGTAGAAGGTGTCAATATGGTTTCTAAACACAGAAAACCAAGCGCTCAAAATCCACAAGGTGGTATTGAGGAAATGGAAGCACCTGTTCATATCTCCAATATGATGTTGGTCGAAAACGGGAAACCGGTACGTGTAGGATATAGAATGGAAAACGGTAAAAAAATTAGATTTTCAAAAAAATCTGACAAAGCAATTTAAAGATGAGTTATATTCCAAGACTTAAACAAGAATACAAAGAACGTGTGATGGGCGAACTGAGAGAAGAATTTCAGTACAAAAGCATCATGCAAGTACCCAAACTGGAGAAAATAGTGGTCAGTAAAGGAGTGGGTGCAGCTACGGCCGATAAAAAATTAATCGATTATGCCGTGGAAGAATTGACCTTAATCACCGGTCAAAAACCATTGACAACAGTTTCTAAAAAGGACGTGGCGAGTTTCAAACTTCGTAAAGGCGTGCCCATCGGTGTTATGGTTACCTTGAGAGGAGACAAGATGTACGAATTTTTAGATCGTCTGGTCACCGTATCTTTACCACGTGTAAGAGATTTTGACGGTGTTAAAACCACAAGTTTTGACGGTAGAGGAAATTATAATCTTGGAATCAAGGAACAAATCGTATTTCCGGAAATCAATATAGACAAAGTTCACAAAATCAATGGTATGGACATTACTTTTGTGACTTCGGCTGAGACTGATAAAGAAGCAATGTCGTTATTAAAATCATTAGGATTACCATTTAAAAAGTAAGAATATGGCTAAAGAATCAATGAAAGCCCGCGAGGTAAAAAGACAAAAATTGGCAGATAAATATGCAGCAAAACGTGCAGCTCTAAAAGCTGAAGGCGATTATGAAGCTTTGCAAAAATTGCCAAAGAACGCATCTCCGGTAAGATTACACAACCGTTGTAAATTAACAGGTCGTCCCAAAGGATACATGAGACAATTTGGTATTTCACGTGTGATGTTCAGAGAAATGGCAAACAAAGGTCTTATTCCGGGTGTCAGAAAAGCAAGTTGGTAATTCATAACAATAAAAATTTAACAGATGATTACAGATCCTATAGCAGATTATTTGACCAGGTTGAGAAATGCCATGAATGCAGGGCACAGAGTTGTCGAAATACCAGCCTCTAACCTTAAAAAAGAAATAACCAAAATCTTATTTGATCAAGGTTATATTTTAAGTTATAAGTTCTTGGAAGACAACAAACAAGGGAAAATCAAAATAGCAATAAAATACAATAAGAACACTAACGTTCCCGTCATTAAAAAACTTAAGCGTGTGAGTACACCCGGTTTGAGAAAATATGTTGGAGCCCACGAAATGCCACGTGTACTAAATGGTTTAGGTGTTGCCATCGTTTCTACTTCGCATGGAGTAATGACCGGCAAACAGGCACAAGCTGAAAACGTAGGTGGAGAAGTATTGTGTTACATTTATTAATCACAGAAAACTGAAACAATGTCAAGAATAGGTAACAGTCCCATAACAATTCCGGAAGGAACTACAGTTGAAGTCAAAGACAACGTGGTGACCGTCAAAGGAAAATTAGGAGAAATGTCACAGGTCGTCAGTGATATGGATGTTAAGATAGAAGATGGTGTATTAAGTTTAACCAGAACTTCAGAAACTAAACCTGTAAAAGCTAAACACGGTTTATACAGATCCTTAATCAATAATATGGTAGAAGGCGTAACCAATGGTTTCACTCTAGAATTAGAATTGGTTGGGGTTGGTTACAGAGCATCCAATCAAGGACAAAGGCTAGAATTAGCACTTGGTTTTTCACACAATATCGTCATGCAAATTGCTGATGAAGTAAAAGTTGAAACCATTTCAGAAAAAGGTAAAAATCCTATTATTAAATTATCTTCTTATGATAAACAATTGGTAGGACAAGTTGCCGCCAAAATACGTTCCTACAGAAAACCTGAACCATACAAAGGTAAAGGTGTGAAATTTGTCGGTGAACAATTGAGAAGAAAAGCAGGTAAAACAGCGTAATAACTAGAATTATGAGTTTAACAAGATTACAAAGAAGAGTACGTATCAAAAAGAGAATACGTAAAGTGGTAAGCGGCACTGCGACTAAACCAAGATTGAGTGTTTTCAGAAGTAATAAAGAAATTTATGCTCAATTGATTGACGACGTTAACGGTAAAACATTAACTGCAGCTTCATCACGTGAAAAATCTGTACAGTCCGAAGGTAATAAAACTGAGATTGCAACAGCCGTAGGTAAATTATTGGCTGAAAAAGCTCAAAAAGCCGGTATAGAGACTTGTGCATTTGATAGAAATGGTTATTTATACCACGGTAGAGTAAAAGCTTTAGCTGATGCTGCTCGTGAAGGAGGATTAAAATTTTAAGTCATAGAATATGTACGAAAATTATAGTAACGTAGAACGCGTAAAACCCAGTGGGTTAGAATTAAAAGATCACCTAGTTGGTGTGCAAAGAGTTACAAAGGTGACTAAAGGAGGTCGAACATTTGGATTTTCTGCCATAGTTGTCGTTGGTGATGGCGAAGGTGTTGTAGGTCACGGCTTAGGAAAATCAAATGATGTATCCACAGCTATTTCAAAAGCTATAGATGCTGCTAAAAAGAACTTAGTACGTATTCCTATTGAAAACCGAACTTTACCACATGAACAAAAAGGTAAATTTGGTGGTGCCAGAGTATTCCTTAAACCTGCCTCAAGTGGTACCGGAGTAATCGCCGGTGGTGCTGTACGTGCGGTCATGGAATCTGTTGGGGTACACAATGTATTGTCAAAATCTCAGGGTTCATCCAATCCGCACAACGTGGTAAAAGCTACTATGGATGCCTTGTTACAATTGAGAAGCCCTGCAATGATTGCCAAAGAAAGAGGGGTTTCATTGGATAAAGTATTTAAAGGATAAAACGAAAGGATATGGCCAAGTTATTAATCAAACAAGTGAAGAGTACTATCAAAAGACCGGGTAACCAGAAAAAAGTTATGGCGTCTTTGGGATTGAAAAAAATCAATCAGGAAGTACAACACGAAGCAACCCCTGAAATATTGGGTATGGTAAACAAAGTAAAACATTTAGTTTCTGTAACAGAAATTTAATATTTGATAAGACAATGGAATTACACAATTTAAGACCTGCAGAAGGTTCTACACAGTCAAGAAAACGTATAGGCAGAGGACAAGGATCCGGTCGTGGTGGTACATCTACAAGAGGACATAAAGGAGCCAAATCACGTTCAGGTTACTCCAAAAAACAAGGTTTTGAAGGAGGTCAAATGCCTTTGCAAAGACGTGTTCCAAAATTTGGTTTTAAAAATATCAATCGTGTAGCTTACAAAGGCATTAATATTGATACTTTGCAAGCATTGGTTGACAATGGCAAAATCAAGGACACAGTAGACCAGCAAACATTGATTGACAATGGATTGGTCAGTAAAAACGATTTGGTGAAAATTTTAGGAAGAGGTACTCTTGAAGCCAAATTAGATATAACAGCACATAAATTTACTGCTTCTGCCGTAGCAGCTATTGAGAAAGCAGGCGGTACAGCAACAGAATTATAATTAGTATGAACAAATTCATCGAGACCATAAAGAATATCTGGAAGATTGAAGAGCTAAGGAACAAGCTAATATTAACCTTAGGGTTTATGGCTGTGTACCGTTTTATGGCTCAGGTTTCTTTACCGGGAATAGACTTTAATGCAATAGACAGTATTTCTCATACCGATAAAGGTGGAGGACTTTTAGGTTTAATCAATGCCTTTACCGGTGGTGCCTTTTCCAGAGCATCGGTTATGGCACTCGGTGTAATGCCTTATATATCTGCATCTATTGTTGTGCAATTGATGGGATTGGCAGTTCCCTATTTACAAAAGTTAGATAAAGAGGGGGAAAGTGGTAGAAATAAGAAAAATCAAATTACCCGTTGGTTAACGATTTTGATAACACTGGTACAAGGACCGGCTTATGTGGCTAGTTTAGGAAGTATTGGTATCCCTGAATCTGCCTTTATGATGGGTCATACCGGCTTATTCTATATTTCTTCTATCATTTTATTATCAACAGGTTCAATATTTGCCATGTGGTTAGGTGAAAAGATTACCGATAAAGGTATTGGTAATGGTATTTCACTACTCATCATGGTAGGTATCATCGCGCGTTTCCCAAGTGCATTCTTCAATGAGATCAATTCAAAACTGGCAGCCAGTCAGGGTGCATGGATTATGATCTTACTAGAGGTTGTATTGTGGTTTGCCGTGATTGTAGCAACTGTATTCCTTGTTACGGCTATAAGACGTGTAACGGTACAGTATGCAAGACGTTCTGTCATAGGTAATATTAAATCTGTAGGTAATGCCAGAGATTATATTCCTTTGAGACTTAATGCTGCCGGTGTAATGCCTATCATCTTTGCACAAGCTTTGATGTTTGTACCCGGACTATTAGCTCAGGCAGACAATGAGACCATCAAAGCCATAGGTTTACCGTTCCAAAATATGTTTGGATTCTGGTATAATGTAGTATTTGCGATAATGATAATTATTTTTAGTTATTTTTACACAGCGATTACTATCCCTACCAATAAGATGGCAGATGATTTAAAACGTGGTAACGGATTTATACCAGGTATCAAACCCGGTCATGCAACAGCAGATTTCTTAGATACCATTCTATCCAGAATAACACTACCGGGATCTATATTTTTGGCCTTTATAGCAATATTCCCTGCTATAGTGTCTAAATTTGGTATCCAGGATAACTGGGCGTTATTTTACGGTGGTACATCTTTGATCATTATGGTTGGGGTTGCCATTGATACGATCCAACAGATCAATGCATATCTGTTAAACCATCACTATGATGGCTTGATGAAAAATAGTACAACAAGAAGAGCAAAAATTTAAGTTATATGGCTAAACAGTCAGCAATAGAACAAGACGGTGTCATTACAGAAGCATTATCAAATGCTATGTTTAGAGTTGAGTTAGAAAACGGACACGTTGTTACAGCACATATTTCCGGTAAAATGCGTATGCATTATATCAAATTATTACCCGGTGATAAAGTGAAAATGGAAATGAGTCCTTATGATTTAACTAAAGCCAGAATAACTTACAGATACTAAAAAACTAAAGATACAATGAAAGTAAGAGCATCCCTTAAGAAAAGATCCTCAGACGACAAAATTGTTCGTCGTAACGGGAAATTATACGTGATTAATAAGAAAACTCCAAGAAACAAACAAAGACAAGGATAAATTATGGCTAGAATTGCAGGTATAGACATTCCTAACAATAAGCGAGGCGTTATTGCCTTAACTTATATTTTTGGTATAGGAAAAAGCAGAGCTCAAAAAGTATTGAGCAATGCCAAAGTGGACGAAAACATCAAAGTTTCAGAATGGACTGATGAGCAAATTTCAAGAATTCGTGAAGAAGCAGGAAAATTTGTAATCGAAGGTGAATTACGTTCTGAAATCCGTATGGATATTAAACGTCTTATGGATATAGGATGTTATAGAGGTATTCGTCATCGTACTGGATTGCCCTTACGCGGACAGAAAACCAAAAATAACTCACGTACGAGAAAAGGTAAACGTAAAACAGTTGCAAACAAAAAAATTGCAACTAAATAATAGATAGTATGGCAAAAAAGACAGTTCAAAAAAAACGTAAGGTACATGTGGACGTTATTGGTGAAGCACATATTCATGCATCATTCAATAATATAATCATTTCTTTGACTAACAAGAAAGGCGAAGTTATAGCTTGGTCTTCCGCCGGAAAAATGGGCTTTAAAGGCTCTAAGAAAAATACGCCTTATGCTGCTCAAATGGCCGCTGAAGATTGCGCAAGAGTAGCGTTTGATGCCGGTATGAAGAAGGTTAAAGTTTATGTCAAAGGACCGGGTAACGGTCGTGAATCTGCTATTAGAGCGTTGCACAATACCGGTGTAGAAGTCACCGAAATTGTTGATGTAACACCTATGCCGCACAACGGTTGCCGTCCACCAAAACGCAGAAGAGTATAATTATTTATAACCCGCAGTATATACTTTGATTATCGGAGGATTAAACACTAAGCCTTAATTCATAATCATATACTGCTTAATTTTTTTATTATGGCTAGATATAGAGGTGCCAAAACAAAAATAGCACGTAAATTCGGAGAACCCATCTTTGGTCCCGATAAAAGTTTCGAAAGAAAAAATTACCCTCCGGGGCAACATGGAAATTCTAGAAGACATTCCAAAAAATCTGAATATGCTGTTCAGCTTAAAGAAAAGCAAAAAGCAAAATATACCTACGGAATTCTAGAGAGACAGTTCAGAAATTTATATGAAAAAGCAAGACGTGCCGGCGGTATTACCGGTGAAACATTGCTACAATTATGTGAATCAAGACTTGATAATGTCGTATATCGTATGGGTATTGCACCAACCAGAAGAGGTGCACGCCAATTGGTATCTCACAGACATATTACTGTAAACGGAGAAATCGTCAATATTCCTTCATATTCTTTAAAAGAAGGGGATGTTGTTGGCGTCCGTGAAAAATCAAAATCATTAGAAGTTGTAATCAATTCATTGGCTAACCACAGTAATGTTTATGATTGGATCACCTGGAATGATGAAAAGAAAGAAGGTACATTTGTAAAAATACCGGAACGTATTCAGATTCCAGAGAATATCAACGAACAGTTTATCGTAGAGTTGTATTCTAAATAATAAAGAAAAACTATCAAACATGGCCATTTTAAATTTCCAGAAACCGGATACCGTAGTAAAAATTGAATCCAATAAGTATAAAGGTAAGTTTGAATTCAGACCTTTAGAGCCAGGATTTGGTTTGACTATTGGTAACGCCTTAAGACGGGTGTTGTTGTCTTCCCTTGAAGGGTTTGCCATCACATCTGTACGGTTTGAAGGTGTAGAACATGAATTTTCAACTATTCCGGGAGTAGTAGAGGATGTAGTAGATATCATCCTTAATTTGAAACAAATACGTTTCAAACGCCAGATAGATGAAGTAGAAAATGAAACCGTAAACATTGTACTATCCAAAAAAGAGGTGATTACAGCCGGTGATTTTCAAACCTTCATTTCAGGATTTGAAGTTTTAAATCCGGATTTAGTTATCTGTAACTTGAATAAAGATGTCAAGTTACATATGGATATTACCATAGAAAAAGGTAGAGGTTTTGTACCGTCTGATGAGAATAAGAAATCAGGAATGCCTTTGGGAACCATTTTTACGGACTCTATTTTTACACCGATTAAATTGGTTAAATATGAGATTCAAAATTATCGTGTTGAACAAAAAACCGATTACGAAAAATTGGTTTTGGATATTACAACCGATGGTTCTATCAATCCTCAGGATGCTTTAACGGAAGCAGCCAAAATTCTTATCCAACATTTTATGTTGTTCTCTGATGAACGTATAACAATTGAGGCTCACGAAGTAGCACAAACAGAATCTTATGATGAAGAATCACTTCACATGCGTCAACTGTTAAAAACTAAATTGGTTGATATGGAACTTTCTGTAAGAGCTTTGAATTGTCTTAAAGCAGCAGAAGTTGAGACCTTAGGAGATTTAGTATCCTACCACAAAAGTGATTTGATGAAATTCAGAAATTTCGGTAAAAAATCACTATCTGAATTATCAGAATTGGTAGATGCCAAAAATCTGACTTTTGGAATGGATTTATCAAAGTATAAATTGGATAAAGAATAAATTTTATAACACATTAATGCAGATATTCGCTCAAATGCGAATCTAAATAAGCACCCATGAGACACGGAAAAAAGTTTAATCATTTAGGAAGAAAATCAGCCCATAGAAAAGCCATGTTGGCTAATATGGCCTGTTCACTTATAGAGCATAAACGTATCAATACAACTTTGGCTAAAGCCAAAGCATTGAGACAATATGTAGAACCCATAATCACAAAATCTAAAAACGATACTACCCACAACCGTCGTGTTGCTTTTCAATATTTGAAAAATAAATATGCGGTTACAGAGTTGTTCAAAAACATTTCTGTAAAAATAGCCGACAGACCCGGTGGTTACCTTAGAATTATCAAATTAGGTAACAGACAAGGAGACGCCGCTGAAATGGCAATGGTAGAGTTTGTAGATTACAACGATGTTTATGTATCAGGTAAAGAGAAAAAATCTACACGTAGAGGTCGTCGTAGAAAATCTAAATCAGCTGATGCTGCACCTGCAGAAACAAAATCTGAAGAGACTACTCAAGAAGCTCCTAAGGCTGAGGGTAAATCTGAAGAATAGATTTTAAATACAATTTTTAATAAAAGGGATAAGCCATTGCAGGACTTATCCCTTTTTTATATTTTTATTGGCATGGTATAGATTAGGCTTGTCAGCCTGTTAATTTATAACCCCATAAGTATTATGGGTTTTATGCCGGGTAACTATTAAAACATAACAAACTATATATATGGCATTAACTAAAAAATGGGTGAGTAACATTATCTTTGGTGTATTGATTGCTTTACTCCTGATTCCACAGACCAGAGTGTATTTTTTAAAGTTTTTATCTTTCTCACCCCGTACAGTGGCAGTGGAGAAACGTGTAACGTTAACCAATTACGATTGGCAACTCAAAGGTGTCAATACAACAGATTTTAATTTTAAAGCCGTAGAAGGTAAGGTTGCTATTGTCAATTTCTGGGCGACTTGGTGTATGCCTTGTGTAGCCGAGATGCCTTCTTTACAGTATTTGTATGAGGATTACAAAGACAAAGTTGTTTTTATACTGGTTACTTCTGACACACCGGATAAAGTCAATCCCTTTATGACTGAAAAAGCGTTTACGCTACCTGTTTACAACAATTATACACAGCCTTTACCTGAATTTGAAACCCAAACGATTCCCAGAACATTCCTAATTGACAAACAAGGACAAATAGTAGTGGATGCCGGTCGTGCAGACTGGAATACCAAAAAAACCAGACGTTTATTGGATGATTTATTAGCCCAATAAATTTGAGGATAAAAAATCTTCTTAAAAATTCGTTAAATGAAATAAATTTATTTATTTTACGTCAATGGTTGAAAATACTAAAATACTCACTAATCCTAAGGATCTGGCCAGGCGCTATAAAGCCATGTTACAGGACTCTTACCAAGAATTGTCAGATGATGATAAAAGGTTGATTCGTAATGCTTTTGATTTAGCAGTTTTAGCCCATGCCAACCAATGGCGTAAGTCCGGTGAACCATATATTTACCACCCTATAGAAGTGGCAAAGATAGTGGCCAATGATATAGGTCTGGGGGCTAAATCTATTGCAGCGGCACTGTTACACGATGTTGTAGAGGATACGGATTATACTTTAGATTATATCAGAAGTGAGTTTGGAGATAAAATAGCAACCATTGTTGACGGCTTAACGAAGATTTCCAATCTCAAGAAGGAAACGATGTCTATACAGGCCGAGAATTACCGCAAAATGTTGTTGACACTCAATGATGATGTACGGGTTATTCTCATCAAAATAGCCGATCGTTACCACAATATGATGACCCTGGAGCATATGCCTGCAGACAAGCAATCCCGTATTGCTTCTGAAACTTTATTTATTTATGCACCACTGGCTCACCGTTTGGGATTATATACCATCAAAACAGAACTGGAAGATTTAGGGTTGAAATATACCGAACCGGATGTTTATGCGGATATTTCAAACAAGTTAAAGGAAAGTAAAGAAGATAGGGATAATTATATCAAGGAGTTTTCCAATGTTATAAGTGATTCTCTGAATAAAGAAGGTTTCAGATTTGAAATTAAAGGCCGTACTAAATCTATTTTTTCCATTAGAAGGAAAATGCTTACCCAAGGTGTAGGTTTTGATGAGGTCTATGATAAGTTTGCCATAAGAATAATCTTTTCCCCGGAAAGTAAGGATGAACGTCACGATGCGTGGAAAATATATTCTATTGTTACCGAGTGTTTTACCCCAAATCCTATGCGTTTGAGAGACTGGATGACCCAGCCTAAATCCACAGGTTATGAAGCCTTGCATACGACGGTAATGGGACCCGAAGGGAAATGGGTAGAAGTGCAGATACGCTCTGACCGGATGGATGAAATCGCTGAAAAAGGTTATGCGGCGCATTATAAATATAAACACGGAGAAGAACGGGAAACAACTATAGAAACCTGGCTTAACAAACTCAAAGATGTTCTGGAGAATACAGATGCTAACGCTATGGACTTTGTGGAAAGTGTTAAACTCAATCTGTATTCCAAGGAGATTTATACGTTTACACCGGGAGGGGAAATTAAGAGTTTACCCAAAGGTTCTACACCTATTGATTTTGCTTACGCAGTCCATACTGAAGTAGGTAATAAGTGTAGAGGTGCCAAGGTCAATGGAAAATTGGTGCCTTTGTCCAAAGAGTTGAGTAGTGGCGATCAGGTAGAAATTATCACATCGCAGAACCAGAAACCCAAAATACAGTGGTTAGATTACGCTGTAACTTCAAGGGCACGTTCAAAAATAAAGAATTCTCTCAAAGAAGATGAAAAACGCCTTGCAGAAGAAGGCAAAGAAATTTTACAACGTAAATTAAAATCACTTAAGATTACCTACAGTGAAAAAACGGTCAATGATTTGGTCAACTATTTTAAACTGAAGACGAGTTTAGACTTGTTTTTCCGGGTAGGTAACGGTGCTATTTCCAATACTGAACTTAAGGAATTTGCTTCTAAACAGAGCAATGCCTTTATGTCATATTTCAAAAACCGTATCAGGCGTTCAAAGCCCAAGATTTCAACTCTAAATGATAATACAGTAACTAACAATTATGATTTATTGGTCTTTGGTAAAGACGAAGAACACCTTTCCTATTCCATGGCGAAGTGCTGTAATGTTATTCCGGGAGATAAAGTTTTTGGCTTTATTACTATTAATGACGGGATAAAAGTACATCGTGATGATTGCCCAAACGCTGTGGACATGCGTGCCAAATACGGCTATCGTATTATGAAAGCCAAATGGATTGATTCTACCCAACGTCAGTTTAAAGTCAATCTTAAGATTTCCGGTATTGACAATGTCGGTATAGCCAATAATGTCACCCTATTGATTTCAAATACCATGAATGTAAATATTCATAAAATAAACTTAGAAGGTGATGAAGGCTATTTTGAAGGGCATATCAGAGTTAGTGTTAAGAATCAGGAACAACTCAATGACCTGATTAAAAACCTTAAGAAAGTAGAAGGTGTTGTAGAGGTTATAAGAGAAAACTGATGTGTTTTTCAGAATAACTTCAATACATACGCAACCATAATTCCCATATAATTTCCAAAGGCATAACCTATAATTCCCACAGTCAGACCGCTGATAATAACGTGTTTGTTTTTTAAAGCTCCGGCAACTACAGGAACAAACGGCGGTGAGTAGGTGAGTGCTGTGATAGTGATAATGGTGGTATCACTGTCAACTTTAAACAGTTTGGATAGCAATACATGAATAATGACAGAGCCTCCCACAGCAATTAATACAAACAAGAAGAGGTGTAGAAAATCAATGCTAAACATCTGTCGTAGATCTCCCATAGACGAAACAACCAATGAAAAGATGATGATGAGATACATGCCTAATTGGAAGGATTTATCTGTCTTACTGATATTCGTAAAATAAGATAAGGTCAAAGCTATTGTTGTAACCAATAATATAATCGTCACCATTCGCGCCGACTCCGGAACAACAAAACCTATCCCAACGCTTATAGCAACAATCAAAACATCTACGGCTAATACTTTGGTCAACCCCCATAGAGTTTTCCGGTTTAACATCCCTGAAAAATCATCAATATCTTCGGTGGTAACATCTGTTAAATCATGGTGGTTTTCATATTTTTCACTGAAAGATGGTAAAAACAGGTTAAAAACCCGTTGGGCGATAGTCATCAGGAATAATAATAAAAAGGCGCCGAGTATCAGATCATACGTATGGGTCAGAATAAACAGGTTAGGGTTGACCTCAAGAGCCGTGGCTATGGCTGCGAGATTGGGTGTGCCACCGGTATAAACACCTACAAGTAAACCGCTTAATTTCCAGGCTTCAGGAATGAAATCCCTGAGTAAGAAAAACCCTAAGAAAATTACAATCAGCAAGGAAATTAAAGCCAATGCCAAGGATTTAAGTGCGTCTTTGGCAAGGCATAACCATTTTTTGACGTCCAATGAGAATAACAACATAGGAATGGCCAACAAAATAACCACAGAGATAATACTGTCCTGAACAAATGCCAGTTTATTATACAACAGATCATAGGGAATCAATTGTCCGCCGGCTATCATTTCCCGAACCTGCTCATCCGGTAAAAAGCTTTTTTCAGCCAATAGTGTCCTGAAGTTGTCACTCGGTCTGGGTAACCAACCGATATTCCCGACTAACAAGCCTATAATATAAGCCAATACTACGGCTCCGATACGTTTTAATAAACTGGATTTTTGGGTGGCATAAATGATTAAAACAGGAAATAGAAAATAGAAGATATACAGGAATGCTGAATATTTCATTGAAAGGTTCTTTGGTTGGTTATCAAATGTAAAGATAAATAATTTTATCGTAGGATAAAATGAAACATACGCGTTTAAAATCATCATTAAAAACACAGAGGGATGATTATCTGGTCGGAAGACCAAAGACGAAAGACGGGAGTGTTCAGGGCGATGTGTCCTGCGGAAAAATCTTTGATTTTTTTAAGCTTTGCGTCCTCTGTGTTCTCTGTGGTTATTAATAAAAATCACCTTAAGATGCTTAATGTAAGAACTGTAAAAAATACCACGGAGCACACAGAGTGCACGGAGATAAATGGCCTTAGACCTTTTTTAGATTTGCTGTACTGATGAGTGCTATATGCTTTGTCGTTTTGAACAGTTCAAAACGGTCAACTTGTTTTAAGATGAGCCAACGACTTGATATTTGACATTACAAGGTCATGCGTCCTGCGGGAAAAATCTTTGATTTTTTAATTTCTGCGTTCTCTGCGTTTTCTATGGTTATTAATAAAAAGCACCTTAAGGTGCTTAATGTAAGAACTGTAAAAAAACACCACGGAGCACACAGAGTGCACGGAGATAAATGGCCTTAGACCTTTTTTAGATTCGTTGTGCTGATAAGTGCTATACACTATGTCGTTTTGAACAGTTCAAAACGGTCAACTTGTTTTAAGATGAGTCAATGACTTGATATTCAGGTATTACCGAGTATTGCGTCCTGCGGGAAAAATCTTTGATTTTTTTAATCTCTGTGTCCTCTGCGTTCTCTGTGGTTATTAATAAAAAGCACCATAAGGTGCTTAATGTAAGAACTGTAAAAACACCACGGAGCGCACGGAGTACACGGAGATAAAAGGTCTAAGACCTTTTTTAGATTCGTTATGCTGATGAGGACTATACTCTCAGTGATTTTAAAACATGAGATATGAGATCGAAGCCCGGAGTTGAGCGACAATTATTAATGAACTTTACGTTTGTTACAGTGAAAAACAAAAATACAACTAATAGATTATAAGAAATGTACAAATCACAAACACATGAAAATATAGACGTATATCCAATACGACAGTAGTTAATGCGCAAGCATCAGATACATTTTAGTCGATTTGTTTAGATTCTCTTATAGCTTCCAATCTATAGGCGCTAATCCCTGTGATGCCAAATATTCATTAGCCCGGCTAAAATGTTTGTTGCCAAACCAATATCCGCGGTTAGCACTCAATGGGCTGGGGTGACCGCTGGTCAGTACCCGATGTTTATTTGTATCGATATAACGTCCTTTGTTTTTGGCGTAGGACCCCCAAAGTAAAAATACCAGATGTGATTTATGGGTAGATAGTTTTTCAATGACGGCATCAGTAAAGGTTTCCCAACCTTTATTTTGGTGCGAACCCGCTTGATGTGCCCTTACGGTCAGCGTTGCATTGATGAGTAATACGCCCTGTTTTGCCCAGGGTTTTAAATCGCCGCTTTGAGGATAAGGTAAACCCAGATCGGTTTCTATTTCTTTAAAGATATTCACCAGAGAGGGCGGGTGTGCAATGCCTTGATGAACGGAAAAGCATAAACCATTGGCTTGTCCCGGACCGTGGTAAGGATCCTGACCTATGATGACGGCTTTGACCTGATCCCAGGGGCAAGTGTCAAATGCCGCAAAAATATTTTTGCCTGCCGGATAGCATGTATATTGTTGGTATTCAGACTTTACAAAGTCGGTTAAAGCTTGGAAATAAGGTTTGTCAAATTCATCTTTTAAGACCTTTTGCCAACCTTGTTCTATTTGCACGTGCATAATAAAATTCTTTGCGACTAATTTAAGATAAATTCTTTATTTTGCTGTTGAATTGAGAATATATGTATATCACAAAACATACGCTGAAAGATCTTGAGTTTAATGAAGTGTTAACCCAACTTCAGGACTATGCGGTTACCCGAAAAGGAAAAGACAAAATTGCTTTAATCCAACCGATTAGAACACATGATGTGTTGGTTAAAACTTTGGGTAAGACTGATGAATACCTCAAGTCATATACGCATAATAACAAGATTCCGGGACATCAATTTAATGCGATTGACAAATCTCTGCATCTGTTAGGAATTGAAAACACTTTTATAGAGGGTGAAAAATTGCTTGACATCCGTCAGATGGTAGAGACGGTTTTGCTGTTGCATGGTTTTTTTAAGACTTTTAAGCTGATCTACCCTTTGATGTATGAAACGGCTCAGATGTTACCTTTGCATCCTGAAATTCA
>PDWI01002909.1_pt1 | contig 25164 bp, 18 predicted proteins | sample 1430891 | NCBI WGS metagenome assembly PDWI01 (sample SAMN01162508, study PRJNA174530) | Oral metagenome, whole genome shotgun sequencing project. | biome: Marine environment; feature: Marine mammal; material: Swab sample of the gingival sulcus; isolation source: swab sample of gingival sulcus...
AAACTGATTACAAGGAAACCCTAATATGACTAACCCTTTGTCTTTATATTTCTCATAAAGTTTTTGCAATCCTTCAAATTGTGGAGTAAATCCACATTTACTCGCTGTATTAACAATCAGTAATACACTATCCTTATATTTGCTTAAATGTACTTTATCACCTTTGATATCATTCACACTAAAATCATAAACTGTTAAATTAGGATTTTTAACCCCTTTATTTCTTCTTATAAAAATAGCATAACTTAGTGTTAGTAATCCTCCAAGTAATAGTGCCGATATTAATATTGTTAATTTCATATATTCATTCATTTAAGTTATTTGTTTATTAAAACACTTTATAAAGTATAAAGTTTATTTAATAATTTTACGTTTATATTTTTCGTATTCTCACACTTCTTATCTTATGTTCACTGTTTTTTTCTATTATTAAATCAGCCCGAAGACGAGTTGGAAGAATATTTTGTCGTAAATTAGGAAGATTAATACGATTCCATATATCTCTGGCTAATTTTTCCGACTCTTCTTTTGACAAATTTCTATATTTATGGAAATAAGATTTTGGATTTCTAAAAGCAGTATCTTGTAATTTAAGAAACCTATCAACATACCATTGTTCCAAATCTCTTTCATTAGCATCAACATAAATAGAAAAATCAAAAAAATCAGAAACAAATACTTTCCTTTTGTGCTTATTACCTGCTACTTGCAATACATTAATTCCCTCCACTATCAAAATATCAGGCTGTCCAATTTCAAGATATTTATCAATAATTACATCATAATAAAGATGAGAATATTGAGGTACTTTTAAATTTATTTGTCCCGATTTTATTGCAGATAAAAAGGAAATAATTTTCTTGGCATCATAACTTTCAGGAAAACCTTTTCTATCAAGTATTCCACGTTTTTCAAGTTCTCTATTGGAATAAAGAAACCCATCGGTAGTTATTAAATCTACTTTAAGTTTCTCAGAAGTCATAGAAAGCAATTTTCTTAAAACACGTGCTGTTGTACTTTTACCTGCTGCTACACTTCCAGCAATACCTATAATATAAGGTACGCATCTGCTCTTCTGTAAAAAGAATTTATCTCTTTCTGTATGAAGTTTCTGATAATTAGCATTATAAATCTGTAACAATTTTACCATTGGTACATAGATTTTTTCTATTTCCTCTAAATTTAAAGGTTCATTCATTGCTTTTAATTTTGATAAATCAATATCAGAAATCGACAGCATTGATTGAGACTGAAAAGTTGCCCACTCTTCACAAGAAAAACGCCTAAAAGGTGAAAATGTAGATTTATACTGTATCATCAATAATTATTTCCAGCAAAGATACACTGTTTTTACCTCTTTACGCAAATCATAGCCCATTATTTTTATACTTATTGAAAAATAATTTAGATTTGCTTATATTTAAAGATATTTTTATTTAAGTATATATACAAAATTTAAAATAATAATGTATTTTTGTGCTTTGATTAAATATTCACATCAAATTAATTAATTGAATTAGATTCACTCTATTAACATAGTAAAAAGAATCAATTGTAAAATATGAAAAGAACTGGTAAAAGCAAATATTTTGATTTATCCAACTTATTAAGAAGTTTCTTTATACAAACAGGACGTTCTATTTCTAATATTATTGATTGGTTTTACCCTCCTTTTTCTAAATTTATATCATTAACATTTTTCAAATATGGTGTTTGTGGGGCATCTACAATGATATTTGATTGGGTGCTATATTACATCACATTACATTTTATTGTCAAAAAAGAAGTTGTTCATCTTCTTATAATAGCATTAAAACCTCATGTAGCAACACTATTTATTACATTCCCTATCAGTCTGTTAATAGGGTTTTTATTACAAAAATATGTTACTTTTCCCTCTTCTAAATTAAAAGGAAAGAAACAATTATTACGTTATTTTCTTATCGTAATACTTAATCTTTTCATTAATTACGTGGGATTAAGAATATTAGTTGATTATTTTAATCTATATCCTACGCCTTCTAAAATGATAATCACTATTATTACTATTGCTATTAGTTATTTATCTCAAAAATTATTCATTTTTAAAGTCAGAAAATAGACTAACAGAATAATTAAAATTCTTATTTATATTTCAAGTAATAATCTTTCAGCATCAACACCTCCTAGTAACATCTCTTTGGGATTTTCTAATAATTTTTTCATTGTTACCAAAAATCCAACAGATTCTCGTCCATCAATAATTCGGTGGTCATAAGATAAAGCCACATACATAATTGGACGTACTACCACTTCTCCATTAATTGCAATTGGACGCTCTACGATATTGTGCATACCCAGAATTGCCGACTGTGGTGGATTGATAATCGGTGTTGAAAGCATAGAGCCAAATACTCCACCGTTAGTAATTGTAAATGTTCCTCCTGTCATTTCAGGAATAGAGAGTTTACCATTTCGAGCCTTTTCAGCAAGACGACTTAATTCTTTTTCTATCTCTGCTAACCCTAAATTTTCCACATTTCTAATAACAGGTACCATAAGACCTTTTGGAGTACTTACTGCGACCGAAATATCAGCATAATCAAATGACACAATATTATCTTTATCAATCATAGCATTGACATTGGGAAATTTTTGTAAAGCAATAGAAGAGGCTTTAATAAAAAACGACATTAACCCCAACTTTGTGCCATGTTTATCAATAAATTTCTTTTGATATTTCTTGCGTAAATCCATTATTGGCTTCATATCCACTTCATTGAAAGTGGTAAGCATCGCAGTTTCATTTTTAACAGAAACAAGACGTTCGCTTAATTTTCTGCGTAACGAACTCATTTTATTGGTTTGAGTTTCTCTGCTTATTGGTTTCTTAAAGCCCGATAATTTTTTTTCTTCTATTTCATTACCACTTATCGCCAATTCTACATCTGCACGTGACAAACGTCTTAATCCATTAACTACTTCATCAATAGAAAGATTATTTTCTTCCATTACCTTACGAGCCAAAGGAGTTGTTTTTACATTTTGTTCTTCCGAAACAGTCGTTTTTCTGACAGGTTGACTCTCTTTTTTCTCTTCTTGAAGTTGTGGTTTGGGTGTTTCTACTACTTTCTCTATTTTTTCCTCTTCTGTTGGCTGAAACGAAGTATCAATAACACACGCTACTGCTCCAACTTCTAACGAATCTCCTGCTTCGGCTTTTAATGATATTTTTCCCGAAACCTCTGCTATCAATGAAAGAGTTGCTTTGTCCGATTCCAACTCAGCCAACTCCATATCTTTTCTTACAATATCCCCCTCTTTTACCAACCATTGAAATAGTTCAACTTGATTGATTGATTCTCCCGGTGAAGGTACTTTTATTTCTATTTTTTCCATAGTATTTAATATCTTATTTTAATGCTTTCTCTATAATTTCTTGTTGATTTACTTTGTGCATGGAAGATAATCCTTCTGCTGTAACTCCACTGGATAAACGAGCAATAATACCAATATTATAATCTTCCAATTCGTTTTTAATAAACATTCCTGCACCCATATTTTTAGGTTCTTCTTGCACCCATACGATTTCAATGTCATTATTATAAGTAGCAACCAATTCTTTAAATTGTTTTTTTGCAAATGGATAAAGTTGCTCTATCCTCACAATTGAAATATGCTCTGCTTTTCTCTCTTGTCGTTCTTTGTTTAGTTCATAATAAATTTTTCCTGTACAAAGAATCAATTTTGTTATTTTGGATTTATCCGTAATGGCTTTGTCTTTAATGATTTCTTGAAAACATCCTTCCGTAAAATCAGCAATTGAAGATGTACATTCAGGGTGTCTAAGTAAACTTTTAGGACTAAAGATAATTAAAGGAACTCTAATATCTCGATGTAACTGCCTACGCAATGCATGGAACAAATTAGCAGGAGTTGTAGGATTTATTACTTGTAAATTATTGTTAGCACACAACCCTAAAAAGCGTTCAATTCGTCCACTTGAATGTTCTGCACCTTGTCCTTCATAACCATGTGGCAACAACATAACCAAGCCTGATTTTACTCTCCACTTCTCTTGTGCCGATGAAATATATTGGTCGATTATCACTTGTGCTACGTTATAAAAATCACCAAATTGTGCTTCCCAAATAGTCAGCCCATCAGGATGAGCCAAAGAGTACCCATATTCAAATCCTAAAACTCCATATTCGCTTAATGGTGAGTTAAGGACTTTTACCATTCCCTGTTCTTCCCCCAATTCTCGTAATGGACAGTAAACCTCTTCCCCATCTTCAGTAATAACTTGAGCATGTCGGTGAGAAAAAGTTCCTCTTTGAGAATCTTGCCCACTCAAACGTACTGTATGCATCTCTTTTGCCAATGAGGCATAAGCCATCAATTCGCCCATTGCCCAATCATATCTATCTTTTTCTATCATTTTTTCTCTTTCGGCAAAGAGTTTAATTGTTTTCTTGAAGAAATTTTTATCTTTTGGCAAAGTAGTTATCTTTTTAGCCAATTCTAAAAAGCGTTCTTTGGATATTTTAGTATTTACAACTGTTTCAAAATCTTTCTGTTCTGGTAATCTTATGTTTTTGTATTTATGTTCCAAAAAAGGCTGAATATCCAAATTGGTTACTTCTTTTACTTTTTCAAAATGTTCATCTAACTCTTTTCTAAAGTCTTCTACTTTCTGATTATACTCTTCTCTATCTAAATCACCATTTTTTATCAACTTTTCGGCATAAATATCTCTAGGATTTTTATGTTTTGCTATAACATCATATAATTTCGGTTGTGTAAAACGTGGTTCATCTCCCTCATTGTGTCCATATTTTCGATAAGACAAAACATCAATAAACACATCAATATTGAATTTTTGACGAAATTCTAATGCCAATTTTGCTACATAAGCCATTGCTTCAACATCATCTCCATTTACGTGGAAGACAGGAGATTTAGTTACTTTTGCCACATCAGTACAATAAGTACTTGATCTACCTTGCAAGTAATTTGTCGTAAATCCAACTTGATTATTAATTACAATATGTATCGTCCCACCTGTTCTATAACCTTCTAATTTTGAGAATTGTATTGTTTCATAAACTACTCCTTGTCCTGCAATGGCAGCATCACCATGTATCAATATGGGTAAAACATAATCATCTTCAAATTTCTGCTCATTTTCTAATTTGGCTTTTGCTATCCCTTGTATTACAGGGGCAACCGCTTCAAGATGAGAAGGATTAGGAGCAAGAGTCATTGATATTTTTCTATCTTTATAGTCAAATTTATTATTGTAACCTAAATGATATTTTACATCTCCATATTTAATATCTGGCATATAATGTTCTGCATTGAACTCCAAAAACACTTGTGAATAGGGCTTTTTCATAATGTTTGTCAACACATTCAGTCTACCACGATGTGCCATACCTATTACAATTTCATTGACATTATATTTTCCACCTTTTGCCATAATAGCATCAATGGCGGGAATAATTGCTTCTGAACCTTCAAGTGAAAATCGTTTTTGACCAACAAATTTTTTATGTAAATAATCCTCAAAAACAGATGCTTCTATCAATTTATCAAGAATACGCTTTTTAACTTTTAATGGTAAGGTTTCTCTATTTTGAGTACTCTCCATTTTTTCTTGTAACCAACGCAAAATATCAGGCTGTGTCATATAACGATACTCAACTCCTATTGAACCACAATAAGTTTTTTCAAGGTGTTCAACGATATTTCTCAAAGTTGTTTTTCCTAACCCTATTCTGTTTCCCGCCTCAAATTCAGTATCCAAATCTTTCTCTGACAAACCAAAATTTTCTAAATCCAAAGTTGGAGAGTAAGAACGTCTTGTTCTTACAGGGTTGGTTTTGGTAAAAAAATGTCCTCTTCGTCTATATCCTGTAATAAGGCGAATGACAGAGGATTCTTTACTAGAATATCCACCAGAAGTTGAGAGAGGATTTTGCGGATAATGAGTTGATGCTAGTTCAAAACCTTCAAAAAAATATTTCAAACTTTCATCTACACTTTTAGGATCTTTTTTATATTGATTGTATAAGGATTCAATGGCTTTTATGTCCAAACTTCCTAATTCATAGTTAGATTTCATTTGTTTTTCACTATATTGATAATAATAAAGTGCGAAGTTCTAAATTTTGTTTCTATTATGCAACTTTTTAATAAAAAAAAATAACATAAAAATGAAGTTATTTATACTTTTTATTTTTAACGAAAAACAAGAAAAATGTTTAGAGAAGAGACTTTTTGCTTTAAAGAGTGTTACAAAATAGAAAAAAGTAACGAAATTTAATATATATTTTTTACATTTGCATTTAATTATATTGATTTCATAAAATATTAAAACCTTAAAAAAATGGCAACTATTAGACCTTTTCGTGGTATTCGTCCTCCTAAAAAACTTGTAGAAAAAGTGGCTTCACGTCCTTATGATGTTCTTGATTCAGAAGAAGCAAGAGTAGAAGCAAAAGGAAATCCATACTCTTTATATCATATTATTAAACCAGAAATTGACTTTCCAAAAGGAACAGATGAACATGATCAGAAAGTATATCAAAAAGCGAAAGATAACTATCAAATGTTTAAGAAAAACGGTTGGTTATTGCAAGATGATAAACCAAAATACTATGTGTATGCTCAAACAATGAAAGGTAAAACACAGTATGGTTTAGTTGTTGGTGCAAGTGTGGAAGATTATATGACAGGCAAAATAAAAAAACACGAACTAACTCGCAAAGATAAAGAAGAAGATAGAATGAAACATGTTAGAATTAACAACGCTAATATAGAGCCTGTTTTTTTAACATATCCACATAATGAAGAACTTGACAAAATAATAGAAAAGATAATTTCTCAAAAGCCTGAATATGATTTTGTTGCAGAATTAGACAATTTCGGACATCACTTTTGGGTAATTGATGACAATGAAATTATTGATAGAATTACTCATATATTTAGTGAAATACCTTCACTTTATATTGCCGATGGACATCACAGGAGTGCCGCTGCCGCTTTGGTAGGAAACGAGAAGAAAAATCAAAATCCAAATCACCAAGGAGATGAAGAATACAACTTTTTTATGGCAGTATGTTTTCCTGATAATCAATTAAATATTATTGATTATAACCGATTAGTAAAAGATTTGAATGGATTAAGTGATGAAGAATTTCTCAAATGTTTGGAAGAAAATTTTGAGGTAGAAAAGAAAGGTACAGAGATATACAAACCTAATAAATTACATAATTTTAGCCTTTATCTTTCAGGAGAATGGTACTCTTTAACTGCCAAACCTAATACTTATAATGATAATGACCCAATAGAAATACTTGATGTTACTGTATCATCTAATTTAATTCTTGATAGAATACTAGGAATTAAAGATTTACGCACCGATAAAAGAATTGATTTTGTCGGAGGAATACGTGGTTTAGAAGAACTAAAAAGACGAGTAGATAGTGGAGAAATGCGTGTTGCATTAGCATTATATCCTGTTTCAATGAAACAGTTAATTGATATATCAGACAGTGGAAATATTATGCCACCCAAAACAACATGGTTTGAACCAAAACTTCGTTCTGGATTAATTATCCATGAATTGGAATAATAATCAAATCTAAATTTCAATAAAAATTCCATAAAAAAAGAGACTATCTTTTCATATTTTAGATAGTCTCTTTTCTTTTATATAAATTTATTTGCTTATCTAACAATCACTTTTTGAACTGTATTATTAGTACGAACAATATAAATTCCTGTATTAACAACATCTACAACCAATGGAGTAGTTACATCTGTAGAAATCGCAGTTGCTATTTGTTGTCCTGAAACATTATAAACAGCGACGCTTTCTCCTGCTTGAACACCTGTAATTACAAGTTGTGAGCCATTTGCATAAACTTTAATGCTTGCATTATTAAACATAGCAGTATTTGTTGCTCCTCCTGTTTCTTCTTCATTAAATTTACGTCCAGGGAATTCCCAAGCAAGCACTTTTCCACTAAATGCCTGTGAAGAGAATTGAGTAGTAGTTCCAGGTATTGTAAGAGTATTTCTTGACAGTGCTAATGCAATAATTTCGTCATCTACTGCTACGGCTCCCCATGCTGTACTCCAACCTGCTACTCCTAATGAATAACGGGCTCCTTGATTTAAGTTCTTTTTACCCCAAGCCCTTAAATAGACATCTGAATTTGCAGTATCATAACCATACATATAGACACTATCAGGTGAACAGATGGTAGAATAAGACAATCCTATTGAATTTGATGTTTCAATGGCAGCATTTTTAATTGTTCCATCATTTTGAGCACATTGTAAAACAAATCCGTTTAAGACTTTAGTACCACCAGACTCTATAATTGCATTAGTAGGGTCTGTGTCTCTGGCAATACCTCCTCTTACTCCTCCTGCTATATAAAAATTATCTTCGTGTAGAGTTAATCCATATAATTTCCAATCTTTCGTAGGTTGTGTGTTAACAAAAGGATAGTATTTTAACCATTGTACTTCTAAATCTGTATTTAATTTGGCAGCATAAGCACTTTGATATTCATTAGGAGTAAAAGAGAATGTGCCTAAATTAAATGGATTTCCATTTTTTCCCTTTACATTTCCTATGATATAGATTTCATCGTCTTTAACGCTTAATCTTTTTACATTATCTAAATTCAAATCGTCTGTTTGAGATGAAGTTAATTGACTAATATAATTTCCGTTGTTATCTAATTTTACAACAAAAAGACTACCATTAACCTCTTGAGAATCACCATCCCAACCTGTAGTATTGTGGGGAATAATTTCATTGTTACCATCAATAGTCATCTTTTTTCTTAATCTACCTCCAATATAAATATTTCCTTCTGTATCTTCACCACCACCATAAAAATCAAAACCATCAGGAGTACCATATTTGTAAGTACCGTCATTTGCTATTGCAGTAGGCATTGCATCGTAAGCCACTTCTCCTTTTTTAATCATCGTAACAACTCCATTCTTGTTAATTTTTACAAAAACAGGCTGATATATACGATGATATTTTCCATCACTAAAAGTAGCAGAGAATGTTAATTCCTGTTTTGTATTGTCTGAACTTATTATTCTAATAATAGAGTTATGTCCATAAGCATTATTGTCATTGTGTCTTGCTTTTAGTGCTAAGAAAACACCACCATCATTAGTTGGAACCATAACAGAAGAAGTCAAATATACCTCTCCTCTATCTGAATTTACTGCCCAGACTATATTTCCTTCTTTATCAATTTTTGTTAATAATAAGTTGTTATTAGCAGAATTTCCACCGCTTTTTCCATATTCTGCACCATAAAAATCTCTTCCCAAAAAAGTAGTATGGGCAGCAATAGGAGGAGTATGACTCCCTTCCGTTACTGTTCCAAAGTTTGATAAAATGAAAATTTCGTTCTTAGAGTTTGTTTTAATATTATCACATTTAGAACGTGCTTTTCTTCCTATCGTACTTACTTGGTCAGCCCATTTAAAAACAGGAGGTGCTATTTGTGAGAAACTAGAAACTGAACTAGCCAAAAATATGGCTACTAATAAAATTGTTTTGTAAAATGTAGTTTTATTCATAATTAAAAAAATTAAATTGTTAAAAAAATTATTTGTTATTTATTTATAATATTAATCCAATATTGAATTCTATAATTTGTTGATTTATACTATTACTATATACTTTATAATAATAGTTTGCTCCTAATAAAAGGGCATAACGGTTATTAAAACTATACTGCCAAAGAGCGTGTAATTGATACAGATTGAAATCTGTGAAGTATATTTTTTTTCTATTCTCTATTAATGGATACAATGTCTGTTTTTTACTATAATTATCCAATAATAAACGTCTGTTTTTTGTCTGTTTTTTAGCCATATTTACCGATATGGTAATATTATTTTTTCCTTTTCGATAAATACTTGTAAGTTTATTTTGATAAATAAAACTCTTACATTTTAATTGTCTATTAGGATAAAGATATTGTTCATTAAAAGAGTTGTATTTTGCTTTACTATTAAGAGATATTGTCCAATGCTGTCCGATATAGCCCTCTATCATCGTATTGACAGTTAAGTTTTTATCATCTAAATAGAAAGGAGTTATTTCTGCAATTTTAGGATATTCATTATTAACAGCATCCCCAAAAATATTTTCTGTTCCTTTTCTATGTTTTATCTCCCCAATAGTCTTAATTCCGAAAGTGAAAATTTGATATTTCTTTTGATACCCAATAGTAAGGTTGAATTCTTGCTCGTTAAGATTTGCCATAGGCAGGTTATTCAATTCATGAATAATTTTAGTGTATTTTGATTTTTGATAACCCATAATTACAGATAGCCCCTTTTCTTTTACTTTTAATAATGAAATAGAACCATTTATGTAATTCCCTTGATATTGTGTATTAAATTTATCTCCATAAAATCGTGAATAATCTATTCCTGTTCCAATAATATGAAATAGTGGAGTTGCCCCTAATTCAGAAAAGAATTTGATAGAATTACTCTGCTTATATTTATTGATTTCAACATCTACTCCTAGCGTATAAGTTGGTATTATTCTGTATGATGTTCCACATTTCAGTGTTAAATCAGCAACAGTATTTTTGGGTCTAGGGTCAGCAGGACGATAGTCTAATAATCCTCTATATGAAAGACTTATTCCAGAAGTCCATTTACTGATTTTTTTTGCATATCCCGCCTCAAAGAAATATTCTTCCGAATTCAAATCTCCTCCTACTGTATCACTCATAATATAAGGATAAAGTCTATTGTAATCACTGGTTGTATTCCAGTTAATTTGTTCTATTTTCTTATTGATATAATGAGCCTTACCATAAAAAATTTCATTCTCTGAAATATGGTTATAAGTATTAACCATTATTCTCATTTTTTGGGCTGATAATCCTTGATTTAAGTCAATAACATCTTCATTTTCTCTTTGAGATAGAGAAATATTAAATAGAGAAATAGCAGGTTGATTAGAATAAATAATTTGAGATGGACATAAGTATAAATGATTTAAAAAAGCATATTGCTGTTTTTGATTTTCATACATTACTTTTGACAAATTGAATGTATCTTGTGCTTGTGTTTTAAGAACAGACAAGACAAGAAAAATGATCAATATGTGTTTATTTTTTATCATTATTTTATTTCAATATACAAGTTATGGCTTTTGTAAATTTGGGTACTTTTTTTCAAATCCTTCTGGCATCATAGATGGTCTTGCTTCTGGAATAAAATCATCAGTAGAATTATTGGTGTCTTGTAAAATTCTACGTCCATTTCGCAATACTGTTTTGACTTTTCTTATACAACTTTTGTTGTAGCGTTTTTTATCGTGATCTATTTTTCCACAATTAGTCCACCCAGCATCCAATTCAGGAACTACTAAATTCCATACATATTTTGATTCTATACTTACATTAACTGCATCTACAATCCAATTATTAGGGATTTTATACGCTTTTCCACTCATAGGAAAAGTTCCTTGTGGAAGTATCATTAGATAATCATATTCATAGAGATAATTTTTTAAATAATCTTCTTTTTTCTCTTTTATTTTTGCTAAGGCATACGTCTTAAATCCTCTATTATGAGGCACCCATATTGTCAATGTATAACAATATATTTTATCTAAATTAGGGACATTAGGATTATCTATATCTTGTACTCTTGGGTGTGGTGAATCATCAAACCATTCAAAATCAGCATTTGATAAATCGTATGCTGTTGGAATCACTTTAGTATGATCCATAGCAATATCTGCAATAAGTAAACTTTCACCAGGTTTTACAGGGACATCTTTACCACTACCAGGTATCATATAAATAGCATTTGCAGCAAATGCTTCATGCATAATATTAGGTTCATAATTCCATTTTCTTACTGTTAGAAAACGAGATTCACAAATAGCCAAACTATCTGCATAAAGTAATTTGTCTGAATTATTGGTTATCTTAAAATAACTACAACCATAGTATTGCTTTCCTTGTGGAGTAAGCACACCAGTAAAAAATAGTTCTTCAAAAACAAATCCCTCGTTTTTTAATGATTTGTAGGCATTTAAGTTAAATGTACTAGAATTATCCAATATTTTTATAGACTGTTTGACGGCTTTTATTTTTTGATATACAGTATCTTGTTTACAATAACCAGAAAATTGACAATCATAAAGTCCTATTGGAATAAGAATATCATTTAACCTATTAAAAGTTAGTTTTTGTTTGCTACTAACATTGGTAAGTATAAGTTCAATGCTATCAATATTATCCAAAAGAGTTTTATTGAGCATTACTTCAATATTAATTTTGCTCCTTTCAATAGAACGCTTCTCTGTATTCCAATAATCATCATTACAGGAAATAGTGATGAAAATCAATGTAACTATCGTAATATATATTTTTAGATTTAATTTCATCATAAGTTAAAATTTCCAATTAAGTTCCATACCAAAATAAGAATCTGTATAACGTCTGATTAAAATCCCATTTGAATGATAATCGGGTAACATATCTAATACACGATTTACAAAAATAGCCACCTTCAAAACATCACTTATCTCTTTTGTGGCTTTAAGATTGATAAAAGATGCAAAAGGAACTTTGCGTTTATTATATCGTTGAGAATTAAAACTTAAAGTTAAGTGTTGTAATTCTTTATCTTTCTCTGCTTTTGTATCATATTTATTTAATTTACCATCAGTTGTTAAATAGTGAGTTGGTTTTCCGTTTTGATACATAATCTGTGAAGTGGTAAACCAAGTAGATTGTACACTGACAGCAAAAATAAGTCCCAAACGTGGAAACTGAGTATCTAATATAATGTTGGTACTCAATTTTTCTTTTATGTTTCCACTATTCCAATCATATAATCCTACATATTTATATTGTAGAGACGTTCCATTGATTACCGTTGCAACAGGTTTGAACATTGGCTGACTATTTTTGTATGTTGTCCAAAACCATGCTCCATTTGCAGTTATTTTTGTATTTATGTACTTAATACGAGGTGAAGAATATTGAAATTCAATACCTTTTTTCCACAAAGCACTACCATTACTTGTTTTTCTATATCCATCTAATATTGTTTTATTTTCATAAGTAAAATCTGAAAGTTTTGGTTTTTCAGTAATAGTAGCATGGTTTATAGAATGAATATCGTATTGTCTATAAGTAACAGGTGCATAAAATGCCATTTGTCTAAATCCTGAATTAAGTATTTCTTCAAAATAAGTAAGTGCAAGACGATGTCTATCATAATTTACATCTAAACGAATTTCCCATTTAAAATTTTTAGCAGGTTGTAACTTATAATTAGTTATGTCTGTTATTTTAGTTAGGATATTAAGTCGTCTAAAATCTAAATTCTCATGAAAATAGTTAAGTTGTACTATATCATTGTAATATTTATTAGGAAACAAGTGTGCCAACGTTGGCATCTTATGACTATATCCTACACCATATCCAATGCTCGTTTGTAATTTCTTTTTTGCCAATTTAATATTCCACAATTGCCATTTGGTATTAAATCTTGGTTCCCAAAAGATTTTATTTTGTATTTCATAACGTTTATTCAGTCCTAATAGTGATATACCTCTTACCCCTAATGAATGTTGAATAGTAGTTCCACCAATCATTGTTTGTCCTTTATTTTCAACAAAAAAAGCCAAATTTTGTAAAGCAGGAATATCTTTGTAAGCACGTGGACGTGATTCCCAAATAGGAGAAATAGGACGTTCTAGATTATAAATTTGTCCTTTACCAAAATTTTTAGAATACTTATAATCAACTCCTAATGTAAAATCAGTCTTTACTTTTTTTCCTATTTTTATTTCCGGATGTTTACTTTTTATTTTGATAAAACCATAAAAAGGAATTCCTTCGCTCTTAAAATCAGCAACATATTGATAGGGTAAATAAACTCCTTCGTGTACTCCTTCTGTTAGATTGTTAGGAATAGGCGTATCTCTTATTATAGAAATAAATTTACGCCTTGTTAGTATATCTTTTTCTGCTAAAAGCGAAGAATTTATTATAATTTTTTTGAGTAACTTATTCCCTCTAAAAGGGGTATAAACAAATGAGTTTCTAAATGCAAACTTATTGTATTCAGATTTGTAATAATCTATTTTTATTAAAGAAATATTAGGGTCTTTCTTTTCATTATCAAAAGAGCCCACATAATCTAATGAAGTATTCCACTTAAATTTTCTGCCGTCTTCATATTTTTTTACTAACTGATAACGTAATGAACCCGTTAGTCTTTTGTAATTTTCCAAGTGGTTTCTTGGATCAACTTTACTGTTTAAGTAGTCAACATTAAAATTTAGATTACTGTGAGAATTTTCAAAAGAGAATCCCTTTCCGATAGAAAACAGTTTTCCATATTCATCGGCTTTTATACGAGTTTCCCATTTTGTAGGTTTTATTTTCCTAGTTATTTTCACTAATCCAGAAGTTAACTCTCCATATTCCACAGATGGTATTCCACGAACAATTTCCACACTCTCTATATTATCAGTAGGAATAGTTCGCATATCAACTCCTTTACTAACTATATTTCTATTAAAATGAGGATCATTATTGGATAGATTGGGTAATGTTTGTAAGTTAGCATCTCCTTGTAAAGGAGTACCATCTACCATAAAAGCAACTCCAAGAGATGAGATATTATAATCATCTCCTTTGCTACCCACTTCACGTATTTTTATTGTATTGGCAACTCCCATTTTAGGGTCTTGTGATTTTCCACCAGGTAAAAGTTCTAATAAATCGGTAAAAGAAGTTGGTTGTAGTAGATTAATGGCTTCACGACTAATATGAGAAGCACTTGCTAGTCCCTTGGATTCTACTGCTGTAACAGTAACCTCTTTTAATAAAATATCATTAGGTTTTAGGGTAATAATATAGTTGGTTATATCCTTAACGAAGTTAATTCTGATTTTTCGTTTTTCATACCCTAAACAATTAATAACAAACGTTTTTTTCCCTTTTGTTATATTTTTTATTATAAAAGAACCGTCCTTATTGGTAATACTACCTTGCTTTTGTCCATTAATTATTATAGTAGCAAATTCAATAGGAATTTTATTATCTCTATCAAGTATTCTTCCCGAGAAAATAAAGCCATCATCTGTTGCCAACAACAAATTAGTAAATAAAAGAAAAATAGAAATATGTATATATCGCTTCAATAGCATTTTGTTCTTATAAAAAATAATTTACAAAACTATTGCTATATTACAAACAAAACAATCCCTATTTATAGTTATTTTTTAATCATATTTATCCCCATTAATTATGATTATATATTGAAATTTTAAAAAAAAATCATATCAAATTCTAAAAACAGACATTATATATTATCTATTATTTCAAAAAGTTCATCTTTTGTTTCTGAACGTAACATTTTTATTTTTGTCTGCTTAAAATCTCTAATACCTTTGAATGTAGGTGAAGCAGCAAGATGACGACGTGAATGTAAAATTCCTTTTCGTTCATCAAGCATATTAATTGAATTAATGACTTGCTGTTTTAATATATTTTTTTGTTCTTCAAAAGTTAAAACATCAGTAATTTCTCCTTTTTCTAAATATTGCTTTATCTCTTTAAATATCCAAGGTTTTCCAATGCTTCCTCGTCCTATCATTATTGCATCAACCCCATAATTATCAAAATACTCTTTTGCTTGTTGCCCAGTAAGAACATCTCCATTACCAATAATTGGGATTTTGATTCTTGGATTATTTTTCACTGCACCAATAAGTGACCAATCGGCGTTTCCTTTATACATTTGAGAACGTGTTCTACCATGGATAGTCAGAGCCGAAATACCACAATCTTGCAACAGTTCTGCCAAATCAACAATAATTTTACTCTCCTCATTCCAACCTAATCTTGTTTTTACAGTAACAGGTGTTTTGACTGCCTTTACAATATTTTTAGTTATATCAAGCAATAAAGGAACATTATTTAATAAACCTGCCCCTGCTCCTTTTCCTGCTATTTTTTTTACAGGACAACCAAAATTCAAGTCAATAATATCAGGATTGGCTTCTTGGGCTATCTTAGCCGCTTCCACCATTGTTTCAACATCACGTCCATAAAGTTGTATGGCAACAGGTCTTTCCTCCTCTTTGATGGTTAATTTCTGTTTGGTTCTGTTCACTTTTCTTATCAAAGCATCGGCAGAAATAAATTCTGTGTAAACCATATCTGCTCCAAATTGTTTACATAATAACCTAAACGCTCCATCGGTTACTCCTTCCATTGGAGCAAGGAAAAGGGGAAAATTAGGAAATTGAATATTGGCTATTTTTGTCATTGTGAAATAATTTACCACAAAAGTACAAAAAATAGACGATTTATTTTTCATAAAAAATACATTTATTAAAAATAAAGTTTTAATTATCAGAAATGAGCGGAAATTTGAAAAAATTAGATAGAAAAGAGATAGAAATAATGGCACCAGTAGGAAGTTGGGAAAGTCTTGCTGCCGCCATCAATGCAAAAGCAGATTCCATCTACTTTGGTATAGAAAAATTAAATATGCGTAGCAAATCAAGTAGTAATTTCACAACCGAAGATTTGCGTAAAATAGTAACCATTTGCAAAGAAAATAATATCAAGTCATATTTAACGGTCAATACAATAATGTATGACAATGATTTAGAATTGATGCGAAAAATCATTGATACAGCCAAAGAAGTAGAAGTATCAGCCATTATTGCTTCTGATGTAGCACCAATGATGTATGCTTCCAGCATTGGAGTAGAAGTACATCTTTCTACACAACTTAATATTACCAATGTAGAAGCATTAAAATTTTATGCTCAGTTTGCTGATGTAGTGGTACTAGCAAGAGAACTCAATTTAATGCAAGTGCGTGAAATATACAATACGATAATAGAAGAAAATATATGTGGTAAAAATGGAAAATTAATCCGTATTGAAATGTTTTGTCATGGTGCATTATGTATGGCAGTTTCAGGAAAATGTTATTTGAGTTTACATGAAAAGAATTTATCGGCTAATCGTGGGGCTTGTAATCAGATATGCAGACGGTCATATATTGTTAAAGAAAAAGGAAGTGATATAGAGTTGGAAATAGAGGACGAAAATATAATGTCTCCTAAGGATTTGAAAACAATAGAATTTGTTGATGAAATGATTGAAGCAGGAGTTAGAGTTTTCAAAATAGAGGGAAGAGCAAGAGGAGCAGAATATGTTAAAACTGTTGTTTCATGCTACAATGAGGCTATTGAATCGGTTTTGAACGATGATTTTACTGATGATAAAAAAGAAGATTGGGACAAAAGGTTAAGTCGTGTTTTTAATCGTGGTTTTTGGAATGGTTATTATTTAGGACAAAAATTGGGAGCATGGACAAAAAACTACGGTTCAGAAGCCACTCATCGAAAAGTCTATATTGGACGAGTAACCAACTTTTTCTCAAAAATAAGTGTTGCTGAAATTTTATTAGAAGCCCAAAATTTAGAAGTTGGAGATGAAATTCTAATAACAGGAGAGACAACGGGTGCTTATGAAGATACAGTTAAAGAGATACGTGTAGATTTGAAATCAGTAAAACAAGCCATTAAAGGGGACTTTTTCTCTATAAAAACAAACGATTTAGTGAGAAGAAACGATAAAGTCTATAAAATCGTAGAAAGTAAAAATATAAAAAATAACCAGTAGAAGATAAACACTAATATTATAAATTTCTGTTTCAACGAATCGCATATTATTTAATATGAAATTGTTAAGTTATAAATTGCTACATTTTTCATATAAAAAACAATAAAAACGAATTATAAAATAGTAAAAAAAATGATTATTTTTTAGAAAATAATTAGGGAAATAATTGTTTTAATAAAAAAATATACTATTTTTGTGCGTTGTAAGTAGAAAATATATTTTAGATATATAACTATTAACTTGAAAAAATAATTTTATAAATAATAACTTAATCAATTAATTAACAACGTGGAATTATAAAAAATTTCACACAAATATTTAACTATTATGGCAAAACAGTCTAAAAAATCAACAAAAAACAAAAAACAGTCTAAAGGACTTAATGCAGGTTTAGCGATTTTACTTAGTTTCGGAGTCGCATTAATTATCTACAATTTTGTGTTTGGTAATCCATCAAACTTCGTAGACAACAACCCAGAAAATCACCCAATCAATGGTAACATGCTTGGAACGATTTATAAAGGGGGATTCGTAGTACCAATTCTATTGACTTGGTTAATTTCAGTAATTGTATTCAGTGTAGAACGTTTCATTGCTCTTAACAGATGTCGTGGTAAAGGTAGCCTTGACAAATTTGTAGCAAGTGTAAAAGAAAAATTAGATGCTGAAGATTTAGCAGGTGCAAAAGAACTTTGTGCAAAACAAAAAGGTTCAGTAGCAGCAGTAGTTGACTCAGCACTTGTCACTTACAAACAAATGTCAGAAGATACAACAGGACTTGAAAAAGAGCAAAAGTTAGCAGCAATCAATACAACTATTGAACAAGCAACAGCACTTGAAATGCCTACAATGAACCAAAATATGCCTGTTATTGCAACATTTACTAACTTAGGTGTATTAACTGGTCTATTTGGTACAGTACTTGGTATGGTACGTTCATTCTCTTCTCTTGGAGGTTCTGGTGGTGTTGACTCTGCTGCACTTTCAATTGGTATTTCAGAAGCACTTGTAAATACGATGTTTGGTATCTTAACTGGTGCGTTAGCAGTAATTTCTTATAACTATTATTCTGCTAAAATCGATAATATTAATTACGCTATTGACGAAATCGGATTCGCAATTACTGGTGTTTTCCAATCAAAACATTAATTAGAGAATTCTAATTGTAAGTCAAGAAAGTAATTCCAAGAATTACTGATATTTTATAATTGAATTATTAATTAATAAAAGGAAAACGATATGCCAAAAATTAAATTACCGAAAAAGGATACGTGGATTGATATGACGCCTATGAGTGACGTGATGATTCTGTTACTCACATTCTTCATGCTAACTTCTACATTCTTAAAACCCGAACCGGTAACAGTAACCACACCAATGTCGGTTTCTGAAATCAAAATACCTGAGACAAATATTTTCTCTATTTTGATATCACCGGAAGGAAAAATATTTTTAGATATAGATGGCAATAAAGATAGGGCAGAAATTCTTGAAATAATGGCATCAAACTATAACCTTGAATTAACTGATGAAGAAAAATACCAATTCAGTATTGGAACTTCATTTGGTGTACCAATGAATAAGTTCAAAAGTTTTATGGCTCTTAAAGAAGAGGATAGAAATGCTGAACTTCACAATTATGGTGTGCCTATGGATTCTATTGATAATCAGTTTAAGGGTTGGGTATTAGCAGCACGTGAAGTGAAAGGAAAAGGTAAAAATATGGTAATTGCCATTAAAGCAGATGCCAATACTCCTATTAATCATGTACGTGGTGTAATGGATGCTCTTCAAGATTTAAAAGAGAACCGATACAATTTGATTACTTCACTTCGTGAACAAGAGTAGTAATCTATAAATTAGAAAAAACAAATAAAAGTTAACAATTATGATGCAAATTGAATCGGGTGGTGGTAAAAAGAAAAAAGGGCAACCTACCAAAGCCGATACACGAGTAGATTTTACGCCTATGGTGGATATGATAATGTTATTGCTTACCTTTTTTATGTTAGCAACAACATTAAGTAAACCACAGACTATGGAAATTGCTTTGCCTTCAAAAGAAAAAAGTCAAAAAGAAGAAAATAAAACTTTGGCTAAAGAATCTGAAGCAATGACATTTTACTTAGGAGCAGACGATAAAGTTTACTACTTTGAAGGAATGCCAGATTTACAAACACCTAATTTTTTGATAGAAACAAACTTCTCACCTGACGGTATGAGAGCGGTACTTTTGAAAAAGAACCGTAAGGCAGTAGAAGAGGTAAACAAACTCAAAGAACAAAAAATGAAATTGCAAATAGGTCAAGAAGAATATAACAAAAGATTAGAAGAGATTAAAAAACAAGATGGAACACCAACGGTGATAATAAAACCACTTGATAACTCTACTTATAATAATCTTGTTACTACACTTGACGAAATGCTGATAACTAGTGTAGGAAAATACGCTATTACTAATATAGATGAAAACGATAAAAAAATGCTCAAAAATTCAAATGTTGTTTTTGAATTAGTAGAAGCAGAAAAATAAAGTTTTCAAATAATTAACTGATAAATAGAAATAGAAATGGCAAAAGATATAAATTTGACCTCTGAAAAGTGGATAGACCTGATTTTTGAGGGAAGAAATAAAGATTACGGAGCATATACTCTTCGTAAGAATTCCCCTAAAAGGCATTCTTATGCTTTCGTTTTTGTCTTATTTATGGTCGTACTTACTGTTGTAAGTTTTGTTACTTACAATAAAATTAAGGAAGTGATTGAAGAAAGACGAGAATCGATGACAGAGGTTACTCAGTTATCTAATATTGAATTAGATGCTCCAAAAGAAGAAATTCCAGAAGAGCAACAAGTTAAGCAGTATGAGGCTCCACCTCCTGTTGAACTTAAAAAAACAGTTCAATTTACAGTTCCTGATATCAAAAAAGATGAGGAAGTTCCTGAAGAACAAGAAATGAAATCGCAAGATGAATTAACAGCAACAGATACACAAATATCTATTGCAGACGTTGAAGGAACAGATGATGAAACTGGAATTGATATTGCAGACTTGGAAAAAAACCAAGTGATTGTTCAAGAAGAAAAAGTGGAAGATACTGTATTTGATATAGTAGAATCTCCACCTTCATTCCCAGGAGGAGAAAGAGCAATGTATAGTTTTATACAAAAAAATCTTGTTTATCCACCGATAGCCGAAGAAAATCAAATTTCAGGTAAAGTTATCTGTCAATTTATTGTAGGAGCAGATGGTGCTATTAAGAATGTACAAGTACTTCGTGGACGAGATAGAAGTTTAGATGCAGAAGCGGTACGTGTTATCAAGATGATGCCTAAATGGATACCTGGTAAACAGGCTGGTAAAACTGTAAAAGTAAGATTTATTTTGCCTATAACATTCCAATTAAACGAATAAATTGGTTGTTTATTAAAAACAGACAAAATAAAACCTAAATAAAGATTATTCAATATTATTAATCAATGTAAATAAATGATATACATTGATTAATAATATTGTTTTAATAAATCAAAAGAGTAAAATGAAAGCAACGACACGAATTTCAATAATAAGTCTATTTTTGATAGTTATTTTAATAAGTGCTTGTTCTACAAAAAATAATAAAGAACAAAACACACTTAAAAGTGGTACTATCAAAGTAGCGATTGACCAAACAATGCAAAATCTTTTTGAAGAACTAATCTATGTCTTTGAAGCAAGAAATATAGAGGCTAAAATAGAGCCAATATTTACTACTGAGCAAGAAGCGGTTGATTTATTGATGAAAGATAGTGTACGTTTTGCTGTTACTGCACGTAGTTTTACTCCTACTGAATGGAAATATTTCAGAAAAAAAACGTTTCAACCCGAAGCAATAAGGATAGCAATTGATGGAATTGCTATTATAACTCATCGTAACAATCCTGATACAATCATAAGTATGAAAAACTTACGAAAAATTTTAACAGGAGAAGTTACTCGCTGGAAAGAGATTTACCCTAAATCTCGATTAGGAAAAATACAAGTTGTTTTTGACAACACTAAATCAAGTATCGTAAGATATGCTAATGACTCTATATGTAAAGATAAAAGACTATCTCCTAAACTGAATGCTCTAGAAAAAAATGAAGAAGTGGTTGAATTTGTAGCAAGAAACAAAAGAGCAATGGGAATTATAGGTGTCAATACTATTAGCAACGATAAAGATTCAACAGTAGTTGAATTTACTAAAAAAATTAACGTAATGCGTGTTTCACATTACGACATAACAGATTTCTCAAATAGTTATCAACCATACCAATACTATTTATATACAGGACAATATCCATTATGTAGAGAAATTTATATACTATTAAACGATCCGAGAGGTGAACTACCAAAAGGATTTACTCGTTTTGTATCGGGACAGATAGGACAACGTATCATAAAAAAAACAGGACTTCTCCCATCTGTAATGCCCGTAAATACAATAAATATTATTGATTAGAAACTTATAATTTTATAAAAAAATAATAATAAACATTAACAAGATTAAGAAAAATGAAAAAAGGAATTCTTTTAACACTACTTGTAGCAATTTTTACACAAATAACTGCAAGTAACCAAACAGCAATTGATTATTATCTTTCAGGAGATATAAAAACAGCCAAAGAGCGATTTTCACAAACAGAAAAATTAGATGCTTTGGATAATTATTATCTAGGACTAATTAGTCTTAAAGAAAATGAATTAGATAAAGCAAGAGCATATTTTAACGCAGGATTAGCACTTAATCCAGAAGACTTATATAATCAAATAGGTTTAGCAACTTTGGATATGCCAAAAAATCAAAAAGCAATTGATAAGTTATTGAAAAAAATATGGAAAAAAGATAAACGTAATGTTAATTTATCTACTGCTGTTGCAGAGGCATATTTACTAAATCATAACAATAAAAAGGCTGATTATTATATAGCCAAAGCAATCAAATACAATAAAAAAAGTGCAGTACCTTATATATTAGAAGGTGTTTATCTTGAAAATGAAAATAAACAAAATGATGCTGCTGTAAAATATGAAAATGCTTTGTATTTTAATCCTAATTCAAAAATAGCATTAGCAAAGTTAGCACAATTATATGTAAAAACTCAAAAAAGAATTGCATTTGAATATTTAGAAAAAGCAACAACTATTGATCCTAATTATGAATATGCTTGGAAAACACAAGCAATTTTACGTTATCAAAATGGATTTTATCCACAAGCAAAAGAAGCACAAGAAAAATATATGGCATTAATCAATCCTACACCAGATGATTATCAACTTTATGCCAAAATACTATATTTCAATGATGATTATGAAGGAACAAAAGAAAACTTAAAAAAATCACCTGTAAATACGGTAACTAATCGCTTAAATATGTACGCGTATTATAAGGAGAAAAATTATGAAAAAGCCCTTCCTTATGCTATTGCACTTTTTGAGATTACTCCAAAAGACAAAGTGATTACACAAGATTATAGTTATTATGCAGATATGTTATATAAAGCAAAAAAATATGTTGAAGCAGGGCAAGCATATGAAAATGCATATAACACAGATACTACTGATAACAAATTATTAAAAGTTGCTTCTGGAGCATTTAAAAAAGGGAAAAATTATCCTAAAGCCATTGAATTATATGAAAAATTGTTAGAGAAAAAGAGTGCTAAAACAATGGCTGATTATTATTCTCTTGGAGGAATGTATACAAAAGCAAGTAAAGATACTATATCTTCTCCTACCGAAGATATTAAGTTTGGCTATTTGAGAAAAGCAGATGAAACATATGGTAAAATGACAGAATTATTCCCTAATCATTATTTAGGTTATTTATTAAGAGCACGTGCTAATTCATTTTTAGATCCTCAAACAACAGAAGGATTAGGAAGACCTTATTATGAAAAAGCAATAGAAATTATGCTACCAGAAGCGGACAAACGTCAAAATGAATTAAAAGAAGCATATCAATATATGGTTATTCATTATCTAAAAACAGATAAGTATCCAAAATCAAGAGCATTCTGTGAAAAAGTATTAGAAATTGATCCAGAAAATAGACTAGCAAAAAAAGTGATGAAAAGTATTGATGGAGCAAAAAATAAAAAATAATTTTTTCATTATAAAAAATTAAGAGAATAAGGAAGTCCAAATCTATTGAACTTCCTTATTTTTATTTATATCCAGTAAAATTAAAGTTATAATCTAATAATATAAATATCTAAATTTACATATTTCCAACTTTAAATAGTAACTTTGCATAAAATAATAGAATTTATTATCATCAATTATCAACATCTATTCTTAAAGAACAAATAAAAATCTTATGGTAGAATACAAAATAAAATTACGCAGTGCAACAAGTACTGGTGGAAGATTAATGGCAGGAGCAAGAGCATTATGGAAAGCAAATGGAATGAAAAAAGAGCAACTAGGAAAACCAATTATAGCAATTGTAAACTCTTTTACCCAATTTGTACCAGGTCACACACATCTACACGAAATAGGACAATTTGTTAAATCAGAAATAGAAAAAGAAGGTTGTTTTGCTGCTGAATTTAATACTATTGCGATTGATGATGGTATAGCGATGGGACACAACGGAATGTTATACTCCCTACCCTCACGAGATTTAATTGCTGATAGTGTAGAATATGTAGTCAATGCCCACAAAGTTGATGCAATGATTTGTATTAGTAACTGTGATAAAATTACTCCCGGTATGCTAATGGCTGCTATGAGATTAAATATTCCGACTGTTTTTGTATCAGGAGGACCAATGGAAGCAGGTGAACTTGATGGAAAAGGATTAGATTTAGTAGATGTAATGGTGCAGGCTGCTGATACTACCATTAGCAATGAACAAGTGAATCGTATAGAAAATTCTGCTTGTCCTACCTGTGGTTCATGTTCAGGAATGTTTACTGCTAACTCTATGAATTGTTTAAATGAGGCTATCGGGTTGGCTTTAGCAGGAAACGGAACAATTGTTGCTACCCATAAAAATCGTAAAGAATTATTTAAGAAAGCCGCACATATTATTGTTAAAAATACTTTTGAATATTACAGAGATGGTAATCAAGACGTATTACCTAGAAGTATTGCTACACGAGAAGCATTTTTAAATGCAATGACATTAGATATTGCAATGGGAGGTTCTACAAATACTATTTTACACATTCTAGCAATTGCTAATGAAGCAGAAGTAGAACTTACAATGGATGATATGGATATGCTTTCTAGAAAAGTTCCTTGTTTATGTAAAGTTGCACCTAATTCAAACTACCATATTCAAGATGTAAATCGTGCAGGAGGTATTTTAGGAATAATGGAAGAACTTGCTCATCAATCATTAGTTGATACGAAAGTAAAACGAGTAGATGGAATGACTCTAAAAGAGGCTATTAACCAATATTCTATACTTAA
>PDWI01002911.1_pt1 | contig 25151 bp, 26 predicted proteins | sample 1430891 | NCBI WGS metagenome assembly PDWI01 (sample SAMN01162508, study PRJNA174530) | Oral metagenome, whole genome shotgun sequencing project. | biome: Marine environment; feature: Marine mammal; material: Swab sample of the gingival sulcus; isolation source: swab sample of gingival sulcus...
GATGGTGTTTTTTTGGGATGCAACCTAGCTTTTGCCGCTTTAGTTCAAAGCGAGGTTGAAAATATCATAGGAAAAACCGCAAAGGATTTTTTTCCAGAACACATAGCAAATGAAAATGTCATCATCGATAAAAAAGTTTTGAAAGATTTTAAAACCCTAAGCTCGGAGTTTATCTTGCATCCAAATTCAAACCAAATGAAGCATATTTTACTAAATAAAACTGCCTACAAAAACATAGATGGAAGCGTAGGCGGAATAGTTTGTGTTATGGATGACATAACCCAGCTAGTCCAGCAAAAACAATTTCTCATCCAGCAAAACAAACTCGCAGAAATGGGAGACATGATAGCAGCCATAGCCCACCAATGGAACGAACCTTTAGTGGAACTTTCTGCTCAAGTTCAAGACATACAAACTTCTTATTTGCTAGGCGAACTTAAAGATGCCAATGTGCAAGATTTTGTAAATGACTCCATGATACAAATCCAATACATGTCAAAGACCCTAAGCGATTTTAGAAATTTTTTAAAATCCTCAAGGAGGAAAAAACTTTTTTCCATCTCAAAAGCCTTAAATGAAATAAATGAAATCATAGGAAGGCAAGTTTTTTATCTAAATATCATCATGAGTTTTAACTATGAAAACAAAAATGAAGAAATTTTAATATATGGCTACGAGAATGAATTTAAGCAGGTTTTGCTAAATATCATAAACAATGCAAAACATAAATTAAAAGACATGCAAAAAGACGAAAACACGCAAAAATATAAAATAGACATCAATATAAAAAGATGTGATCTACACAATCAGATCGAAATCTGTGATAATGGCAAAAGCATAGATGAAAATATAATCGATGATATTTTTAACCCTTATTTTACCACCAAAAAAAATGGCACAGGGCTTGGACTTTACATGGCAAAAATCATCATAGAAGATAAGATGCAAGGCTCTATAAATGTCAAAAACATGGATGAAAAGGTAATATTTACCATAAAAATACCCCACAAGATAGGAATGATATGAAAATTTTACTCTTAGAGGACAATAAAAAATTAAATGAAACTATCACAAAAAGGCTAAAACTAAAAGGCTACAAGGTTTCTTCCTTTACCGATGGCTTAGAGGCTTTAGAAAACATTGATGAGGGATTTTCATGTTATATTTTAGATATAAATGTGCCAAATATGGACGGAACTAAGATTTTGCAAAGGATTAGAAAGATCTACAAAAATCTCCCAGTTATCATCATAAGCTCAAGCGTGGAGCTTGAAACCATAAAGGATGCTTATAAATTTGGATGCAATGATTTTTTAAAAAAGCCCTTTTTCATAGATGAATTAGAAATAAAAATCGAAAAATTTTGCAAGATAGATGATAATAAAATTTATTTTGATAACAACTCCTTTTTTGACTTTAATTCATCCATTGCTAAGATCCAAAACAAAGAAACCAGACTTACTAGAAAAGAAAAACTGCTCCTAAACATTCTACTAGTAAACAAAAACAAGCTAGTATCCTACTCTACAATCGAAAACTATGTATGGCAAGGCTCTTTTGTGTCCCTAGAATCCATCAGAAGCCTTATTAGAAGACTAAGAAAAATCCTAGAAAAAGACTATATTAAAACCATTGTGGATAATGGTTACATATTTGAAGAAAAATAAAATCCAATATCAAAATATCATATCAATATCATACATTAAAGCTAGAATCTTAGCATGTAAAAATCTTAATTTAGGAGGAAAATATGAGTCTTGGTTTGCAGGCTTTATATGCCGCTTTACCTATATTTTTAGCTGGTATTTTACTTGTTGGGTTTAGAATCTCAGCAAAAAAGGCTATGCCAGTGGTTTACGTTGCAACGGCTGCGGTTGCGTATTTTGTTTGGGAAGTTTCTGCAAATAGAATCCTAGCATCTTCCATACAGGGTATTCTTATTACCATAGCTGTTTTGTGGATTATCTTTGGGGCAATTTTACTGCTAAATACCCTAAAACATTCAGGTGCCATCAAGGTCATTAGAGAGGGATTTAACGATGTTAGTCCAGATAGACGTGTTCAAGTTATCATCATAGCTTGGCTTTTTGGTTCATTTATAGAAGGGGCTTCTGGTTTTGGAACCCCAGCGGCCATAGCTGCACCGCTTTTAGTTGCCATAGGTTTTCCTGCCATGGCTGCTGTTATGTGTGGAATGATGATACAATCAACTCCAGTTTCCTTTGGAGCTGTTGGAACACCTATTTTGATAGGAGTAAATAGCGGACTTGACAAAGCAGGCATCTCCCAAACCCTCGAAGCTGGCGGTTCATCTTGGGATGTTTATTTGCAAGTTATCACTTCAGAAGTTGCCGTAACCCACGCTATTGCTGGAACACTTATACCGCTTTTCATGATAGTCATGCTAACAAGATTTTTTGGTAAAAATAGATCTTGGACAGAGGGATTAAGCATAGCTCCTTTTGCACTTTTTGCAGGTGTTGCTTTTACTATTCCTTATGCCTTAACAGGAATTTTTTTAGGTGCTGAATTTCCATCTATCATCGGTGCTTTAGTTGGACTTCCAATAGTTGTATTTACAGCTAAAAAAGGTTTTTTAATGCCAAAGAAAACTTGGGATTTTGCTCCAAGGGAAGAATGGCCAGTCAATTGGGTTTCTAAACTAGAAATGAATATGGATGCCCTTTCTCCAAAAACTCCCATGTCTTTAACAAAAGCTTGGATTCCTTATGTTTTAGTTGCTATTGTACTTGTTATCACAAGGGTATTTCCTGAGGTTAAGGCTTTGGCTAAAAGCATAGCATTTCCATGGAAAAATATACTTGGTGAGGGCATAGGATATTCCATAGACCCACTCTATTTGCCAGGTGGAATTTTAGTTTTAATCGTTATCTTTACCTACTTCTTCCACAAAATGGATTTCAAAGAAATGAAAGAAGCGGTAAGCGAAAGCTCACAGGTTATGCTAGGTGCTGGATTTGTTTTAGTGTTTACCATTCCTTTGGTTAGAATCCTAATCAACTCAGGTGTAAACACGGCTGATCTTGCTTCCATGCCAGTTGCTCTGGCATCTTTTGTATCGGCGACCGTTGGAGATATTTATCCAATTTTCGCACCGACTATTGGAGCTATTGGAGCATTTATCGCTGGAAGTAACACGGTTTCAAACATGATGTTAGCCCAGTATCAATTTGGCGTAGCCGATGCTCTTGGCATTTCAACTGCTTTTATGGTAGCACTTCAAGCCGTTGGAGCAGCAGCTGGAAACATGATAGCTATCCATAACGTTGTTGCAGCTTCAGCAACGGTTGGCTTACTTGATCAAGAAGGAGACACCCTAAGAAAAACCATCATTCCTACGATTTATTATTGTTTAATAACAGGAATTTTGGGATTGATTGGAATGTACACTTTAGGATTGGCTGATCCTTTGATGAAATAAAACAAAAAAAGAAAAGGATTGATTTCCTTTTCTTTTTTTAACTTTTTATATCTTCTTAGGTAAAAGTTTGAAGTAGCATAAAGTAAAACCTATGGATATTATCAAAAAAAGCAAATTTTATGCTTTTTTATTGTACTATGCAGTAGGGGTGAGAGAAAATTTATATTTAAGGTTTTTATGAAGCCTTAGATATGAAAAACTTTTACAAAGGCTAAGATATGAGTAAAAAAGTTTATTTTTTCGCAACCTGTTTGGGCGGGGCTATATTTACAGATGCATCTATTAGTGCCATTAGGCTTTTGCAACGTGAGGGCGTGGAAGTTATTTTTAAAAAAAAGCAAACCTGTTGTGGGCAACCTAGCTACAATACAGGCTATTTTGAAGAAACAAAAAAGGTTGCCCTTTATAATATGGATTTATTTGAAAAAGATTATCCCATCTTGATACCATCTGGCTCATGTTCTGGGATGATGAAACATGACTATGTGGAGCTTTTTAAGGGAAGTGAACATGAAAAAAGGGCTTTGGCGTTTAGTCAAAGGATATACGAACTTGGAGAATATCTAGATAAGCATCTAAAGGTCAAATACGAAGATAAAGGCGAAAAGATAAAGGTTACTTGGCACAGCAATTGCCATGCCCTAAGGGTTCAAGAGTGCATACAATCTTCCAAAAATCTCATAAAAAGACTTAAAAATGTTGAACTAATCGAGCTAGAACATGAAGAAGAATGTTGCGGTTTTGGAGGAACATTTTCCATCAAAGAAAGCGATATTTCAAACGCTATGGCAAAAAATAAGGTAAAAGATATAGAAAGCCAAAAGGTTGATTATATTATCTCAGGCGATAGTGGCTGCTTGATGAATATAAGTGGCACCATGGAAAAGCAAGGCTCGCCTGTTAAGAGCATACATTTGTACGAATTTTTAGACAAAAGACTACAAGGAGTTAGGCTATGAAACATGAAAAAATAGTACAAGAAAAGTTAAATGACCAACAACTTCGCAAAAATCTATATTCAGCCATGCACACCCTCCAAACCAACCGAAAAAATCTCATCAAAAACAAATATACCGACTGGGAAGGCTTGAGGGAAAAGGGTAAAATAGTCAAAGAAAATGCCCTAAATAACCTAGAAGAAAGACTTTTAGAATTTGAAAAAAACGCCACAAAAAATGGCATGAAAATCCACTGGGCAAGCACCCCCAAAGAAGCAAATGATATCATCTTTAAAATTGCAAAAGATAACAATATAGGCAAGATTTTAAAGGGAAAATCAATGGCAAGTGAAGAAATTCACATGAATGCTTATATGAAAGAAAAGGGGATAGAAGCTGTCGAAACCGATCTAGGAGAGCTGATCATCCAACTCATAGACGAGCCACCAGTCCATATAGTCGTTCCAGCCATCCATAAAAATCGTTACGAGGTTGGAGATATTTTCCACGAAAAACTTGGAGCAAAAAAAGAAAGTGAACCTGAGAGATTAAATGCCATAGCAAGAAACCATCTAAGAGAAGAGTTTAAGATCCTAAAAATGGGACTAAGTGGGGTAAATTTTGCCATCTCAAAAGAAGGAGCTATCTGGCTAATCGAAAACGAAGGAAATGGGCGAATGTGTACCACTTATCCTGATATACATGTGGCAGTTTGTGGCATAGAAAAAGTAGTTGAAAGCTTTGATGATGCGGTTGTGCTAGATACCCTTTTAGTTCCTTCAGCCACAGGTCAAAGCGTTACAAACTACAACAATATCATTTCAAGCCCACGAAAAAAAGGACAAAAAGATGGACCAAGAGAAGTCCATGTCATCTTGCTTGATAACCATAGAAGTCGTATCTTAGCCCATGAAGAATACAACGAAGCCCTGCGCTGCATTAGATGCGGAGCCTGTATGAACTACTGCCCTGTTTATGAAAAAATAGGCGGTCATGCCTATCAAGCTACCTATCCAGGACCCATAGGAGAAGTTATCTCGCCTCAACTTTTTGGCATGGATAAACATGGCGATGTGCTGTCTTTTTGCTCCCTTTGCAACCGCTGTAGCGAGGTTTGCCCTGTAAAAATTCCTTTAGCTGAAATCATCAGAAAACTTAGGCGAGACAAAATGGGAGAGGGAGCAAATCCGCCAGTTGGAACAGAAAAGTTAAAACAAAGCCAACAGGAAAAACAGGTTTTTAAAGCCCTAACTTTCCTACACACAAATGGAAATCTTTACAACCTAGCAGTTAAAACCGGGTCGCTTTTTATGCCTATTTTAAACAAATTTACCCCTCCCGTGGTTAAAAACTGGACAAAACATCGCACTATGCCTCAAATCAAAGGGGATTTCCAAAAGAGAGTAAAAGAGCTTGAAGGAGTTATCTATGAATAGCAAAAATACCATTTTATCAAACATAAAAGAAGCCTTAAAAAATTCTACCTATCAAAAAAAAGAAATTGGTAAAGCGGATGAACATATAAAAAACGAGGGAGATTTGCTTGAAAACTGCATTAAGAACTTAGAAGCAAACAAGACTAAGGTTATCCCATGCAAAGAAGATGAGCTTTTTAGTAAGGCTCAAGAGATTTTAAACTCCCTTGGATCTAAAAAACTTTTAATTTCTTCAGATCTACCCTTTAATGCAAGTAAATTTAAAAATGTGGAGTTTGTAGAGTATGAAAAAAGCGTCAATGAAATGAGCGAGATCTTATTTGACTGCGACACTTCCATCATAAAAGCCAAACTCGCCATCTCAAATCTAGGACTTTTTTGCGTAACATCCGATGAGCAGCCCCGCCTTACATCCTTGCTTCCCCAAAACTGCATTATTTTACTAAAAAAAGAAGATGTAGTTGCATCCATGAATGAAGCTTATGAGCTTTTAGGAAAAGAAAAAACCCCAACAAATATCATCTATATTTCAGGTCCATCACGAACCGCAGACATAGAACTTGTGGTAGTTTTAGGGGTTCATGGACCACAGAAAGTTTATGGATTGATTTATTAAAAAAAGGGTTTACATGAACTCTCATGTAAACCTAAATCTTACTCTTCAGCAGGTATAAAAAGTTGATAATTATCCTCTAGTTTATAATAAAGCTTGTCCATATCGGTGGACATAAGAGTTGAAATTCTACTCTTGATAATCTTTTGATTAAAGGGAACAAATTGGATGAAATCTTTTTTATCCTTTAACTCAAGTAAAGGGTTTTTTTCGTCATTTTCTATGATATTTACCTCTATTTCAAAAAGCTGGGATAAATGCTCAAAGTGATCTACTAGATTTTTACTCTCATCCATATCGGATGGATCAAAATTATATAAATTTATCTTCAAATCAAGCTGAGAACAAACATCGAGTATGACTGAACTTTCCCTTTCAATATCCTCACTATTTGTTGCTAAAATAACTCCTTTTTCAACGGATTTGTAGCCAAAGATACCCACTTTTAAAACAGGTAATTTTTGCTTGTAAAGGATTTCTTTATAGGATTTGAAAAATGACTTATCAGCCAAAATCAAACCTATATCTAATTTATCAATATCATCTTGAAGTATCTTTTTGATATCTATTCTATGGTATTCTATATCTATGATTATATGGGTATTTCTATACTTTTTTATCTTTTCATAGGCTTTTGAATAGGTGGGATTTACCACTCGAACATATAATTTTTGATTATTTAAATTTGAGTGCAAAAGCATGGCATCATTTAGGATAAAATCTATTTGCTTATCACTCATTTTTTGCATATCGATAAGGGTGTAAATATTGCTTCCAAAGGGTTTAGGAAATTGCCCAGATTCTTGTTTTATACTTTTATACACATTTGCTAAAATACTGGGTTTTCCAACCAAAAGTAAGGTATCATTTGGTCGTATCATTAAGGTTGGACGGGAAAGTAAAAGTTTTTTATTGCGATAAAGGGCAACTATTCGCCATTCTTTTTGCTCTATGCTAGCTAGATGCCTATATAGATAAGAACTTCCAGCGGGTACTTGAACCTCCATAACTTCACCCTCGCCTAAGCCAACATTTCTAGCAACCACAGGACGATCAGGTAAAAAATCAGCAAAGCGAGAAACTAAAAGATTTTTTGAAATCAGGGTTGAAAGCTTTGCATCTTTAAAATCTTTTATGCCCCACCTATCTATCAAAGAAATTTCAACATCTTTGTCGATTCTGCGTATATTTTTATATGTATTTATGAGATCATGCCTTTTACTCATCGTTATCATGATCTGATAGAATTTCCCACTATATAAAAGATCTGACAATTTTGAAAAACTAGTGGGATCAAAAAAATGCAAATCATATTTTTTCATTATATCCTTTGGCAAGGTTTTATCCCTATAAGCCAAAATGGTATATAAATTTTCACTACCCTTTAAACTCATAATCTTTTCTAAGAATTGTTTTGCTAAAATACCATCAGCAATAATCAAAATTTTTTTCATACAAACTCCAAATTCAAAAGGCTATTATACCAAAATGAAATTTACTTTACTTAAAACCGACAAATCTGCAAGAAGAGGATGCATACAAACAGCACATTCTACCATACAAACCCCTGTATTTATGCCAGTTGGAACAGCTGGGGCCATCAAAGCACTAGACGCTTATGATATGAGTGAGATTTTACAAGCACAGATAATTTTAGGCAACACTTACCACCTATATCTGCGTCCAAATGATAAAATCATAAAAGATTTAGGCGGACTGCATAATTTCACAGGCTTTAAAAATAGCTTCCTAACCGATAGCGGAGGTTTCCAAGCTTTTAGCCTAAAAGACGCTAAAACCGACGAAGAGGGAGTTAGCTTTAAAAGCCATATTGATGGCTCATCCCATAGATTTACACCAAAAAAAGTTATAGATATACAAAGAAATCTAGGAAGTGATATCATGATGGTCTTAGATGATCTAGTAGCGCTTCCCGCATCTAAAAAAAGGATAGAAACGTCCATAAAACGCACTACCATTTGGGCAAAAGAAGCCTTAAAATATCACAAATCACTACCCGACAACCACCAAAACCTATTTGCCATCATCCAAGGCGGAACCGATCTAAAATATCGAGAAATTTCCACAAATGAGCTAACCTGTAACAATTTCGACGGCTTTGCCATCGGAGGTTTGAGCGTGGGCGAAGAAAATCAGCAAATGTATGATGTGGTAGAATTTACAACACCTCTTATGCCCAATGATAAACCTCGCTATTTAATGGGTGTTGGAACCCCTGAAGACTTGGTTGAAAATGTAGAAAGAGGGGTTGATATGTTTGATTGTGTCATGCCCACAAGAAATGCAAGAAATGGCACACTTTTTACCTCCTTTGGAAAGATTAACATAAAAGTAGCACGTTTTAAGCTCGATACTAAACCTATTGATGAAGAGTGCGAATGCTTTACATGTAAAAATTTCACAAGAGCTTATCTAAATCACCTATTTCGTGCAGGAGAGATAACATATTTTCGCTTGGCTTCTTTACATAATTTGCATTATTATTTGCATTTGATGGAGCAGATGCGAACAGCAATAGAAGAGCAAAGATTTAGCGAGTTTAAGCGTGAATTTTATGCTAAAAGAAATAACCTTGAAGCGTAGCGGTTAAGGTGAACGCAGTGAACAATAACTTTAGTTTAATTAAATTTTTCGAAAATTTATCGCAAAAATGGGCTTTTGCCCATTTTGAGAAATAAAAATGAAACTACCAAAACTTTTCAAAGGTCGCCTGATAAAACGATACAAAAGATTTTTAGCCGACATAGTTTTAGAAAATGGCGAAGAGATAACAGCTCATGTACCAAATAGCGGAGCCATGACATCTTGCATAGAACCAAACTGCATGGTATATGTGAGCTTCCACGATAATCCAAAACGAAAATTAAAATACACCCTTGAACTAACAAATATAGATGGCTCACTCATCTGCACCAATACAAACTATGCCAACAAAATAGGCTTTGAAGCAATCAAACAAGGCAAAATCAAAGAACTTCTAGGCTACAAAAGCATAAAGACCGAACAAAAATATGGGCTTAATTCAAGAATTGATATCCTACTTGAAAACCAAAGCGAAAAATGCTTTATAGAAATAAAAAGCGTTAGCCTAAAAATAGGTGACACCCTAGCCTTCCCCGACGCAGTTACAAGCAGAGGCACAAAACATTTACACGAACTAATCCAAATGAAAAAACAAGGACACAGATGCGTCATGCTCTACATCGCCACAAGAAGCGATAGCGATAAATTTCGCATAGCAAAAGAAATCGATAAAACTTACTTTGAAACATTGAAGTTGGCTATAAGCGAGGGCGTGGAAGTTTTGGTTTATGGGAGTAAAATTAGTACAAAAGAGATAAAGTTAGATAAACAAATTCATTTTTATATGTAAGGCACTGACTAAATAAGGATTTAGTCAGTGCAGAAAACGGATTGCGGAAAACAGAAAACTAGCGGAGTAAGCATTTTTAAAAATGCCTTTTATTTTATATCGTTTCGTCAGCGCCTACTTACAAGCCTTGACAATGATCACGCAAAAGATTGTTTATCAAAGTTTGGTAGGGTATCTTTTTCTCGCTGGCTTCTTTTTTTAGATATAACAAAATATCATCATCCAATCTTAAAGAAGTTGGAATTTTTTTAGGCTTATAAAATCTACCACGAATGGCATTTGAAAAATCATATTCATCCTGCATTATAAAATCATCATACTTGCTTCTATCATTGTTTTTCATAGTTATTCCTTTCGTTTTTCGTTGCTTTTCTAGCACTTATGATTCGTATTATCTCATCGCCCTCTTCAGTAAAAAATAGATTTGCTACAACCAAAAGTTTATATTTTGAAGACAAACCAATATTAATCCATCTCTCTTCAAAATAATTAAATCTTTCATCAAGCTTAGAAAGAGTAAACGGATCATCAAAAACCTCACGAGCTTCCTCAAAACTAACCCCATGTTTTAATTGGTTTTTTATATTTTTTATCTCATCCCACTCGTATTTCATGACTTGTATTTTAGCATATTTGTACATACAATGTCAATCATACAAGCCTATGGCACCGACTAAATAAGATTTAGTCGGTGCAGAAAACAGATAACTAGTAAGGTAAACATTTTTAAAAATGCCCTTTATTTTTATGTTATTTTGTAAGCGCTAAACCTATACATACCAAAAATGATACAATTTTCCATTTTTTGCATGTAAATCTTTTTTGCCCCTAAATCCTCTTTTTTCTAACTCTTTTATCAAAACACTTATAAAAAGCCCATGGGAAATAATCAAAACACTTTTTGTCTCATCAATCTTATCCAAAAATTCTATCGCTCTTTTTGCAGTGTCTTTTCTATTTTCACCCTTTTTTAAGTTCAAAAACCACAATAATCTATCAGTTAAAAGCCAAAAATTCTTTGAAAATTTAAGGTTAGTTTTCATAAAAGCACAAGCCTCAACCTCTTTAAGAAGAGATGTTTTTTCATACTTTAGTTTTAAATATTGTGCGGTTTTTAAAGCTCTTTTTTGCTCGCTTACATAAACCTTATCGGGCTTTGGAATTTCTACGTGTAAACACTCTAACTCCCCATCATCATAGGATTTTTCCCACTCTTCAAATTCACGAGAATTTAACTTTTTACATGTAAAATCTTTAACTTTAAAATGACGAAGAATATAAATATAACGCTTCAAATCAAATCCTAAAATACCATTCATAAAAGAATATTTACTAAGTTTTTTAATCAGCTTATAATCTAGGATAAAATATTTTTTACAAACTCATAACTTGTCATTTTTTCTAGATCTTTACTATAAAAAGTTTTATCATTTGTTATGATGGTATCACATTTTAATTTTTTGGCACAAATATACTGGAAATTATCCTCTAGATCATTATTTTTCATATTTAAGGCTTGTTTTATTTCTTCGTTGGATAAGCTAACTATTTGAAATGTTGAGTTTATGAGAAGTAAAAAATCTCTTATGTCTTTAACTTGCACCTTTGCAACATAATCTATGTTTAATATAGTTATATCTAAAATAACTCCTTTTAAGATGTCTTTTTCGACAGCATTTAATATCAACAAAGCTTCTTGTGAATATTTTCTTTTTAGGATTAGATCTAAAAAAATATTTGTATCTATCAAAACCCTCACTTTACTATAACCTTATACTTTTCATCATCAGTTTGAAAATCATCATCTAAAATGCCCTTATACTGGGAAAAGGAACCAAAATTTAAATCTTGTTTATTTGACAATAGTAATTTTTTGTATTCTGCATAAGGCAACATAACTGCTTTTTTATGGTGAGTTTTTTTATCCACTATCAAAACTGATTTTGTTAAAAGTTTTGTAAAATTACTTTGAGCTTGCGCCACTCCTAGTTCTAGCATTTTTTCTCCTTATATGTATATATAATAACATAAATACATATAATAAAACTTAAACGATTAAACATCCATAAAAATCATTTCAACCTTTCCCCAACACTTCTCTCATGGGCGGTTAAGCCCTCGCAGTTGGCAAGGGTGGCGCATTCTTTTCCTATTTGATTTATGCCATCATCGCTCATGAAGATGATGGAGGATTTTTTCATGAAATGCTCTACGTTTAAAGGGGAGTAAAACCTTGCAGTTCCTCCTGTTGGCAGGGTGTGGTTTGGTCCTGCTATATAATCTCCTATGGGTTCGGGGGTGTTTTTTCCTAAAAAGATTGCACCTGCATTTTTTATCTTAGATAAGTGTTCGAAGGGATTTTTAGTCATAATTTCTAGGTGCTCGGGAGCTAGGGAATTCATGATTTCAAATGCTTCATCGATATTTTTGGCATAAATAATCGCCCCTCTATTTTCTATGGAGATCCTTGCTATTTTTTCTCGATCTAGAGTTGGCAAAATCTTTTCAAGTTCAACCCTTACTTTTTCTCCTAAATTTTTATCGGTACAAACCAAAATGGAGCTTGCCATTTCATCATGTTCGGCTTGTGAGAGTAGATCTAGGGCAAGATATCTAGCATTTGCACTTTCATCGGCTATAATGCCAATCTCGCTAGGTCCTGCTATCATGTCTATATTTACTTCTCCAAAAACCATCTTTTTTGCTGTGGCTACAAAGATGTTTCCTGGTCCTGTTATCACATCAACCTTTGGTATGCTTTTAGTTCCATACGCTAAAGCAGCTATGGCACTTGCACCTCCAACCTTGTAAGCTTTTTTAATCCCACAAATGTGCATGGCAGCTAAAAGTAGGTGGTTGAGTTCATTTTGTGGCGCAGGGGTACAGACTATTATCTCCTCAACTCCCGCAACGATGGCTGGGATGGCATTCATCAAAAGTGAGCTTGGATAGGCGGCTTTTCCACCGGGGATATAAAGTCCAGCCCTTTGCATGGGAGTTACTTTTTGGCCTATCATTGAGCCGTTTTTTTCGTATTTCATCCAAGATTTTGGTAGTTGCATTTTGTGGTATTGGTATATCCTATCGTAAGCTAGATGTAAAGCTTTTTTAAGATCTGCATCTAAAGTCTCGTAAGCTTTTTGCATAAGTAAAGTATCCACATGAAGTGCCTCATCGCAACTTGGTTCCCATCCATCAAACATACCAATATGACGCCTTAGGGCTTTGTTTCCCTCTTGCTTTATTTCTTTTATGATGGATTTTACTTTTTCCCCAACCCCATCCATATCCATGTGTCCACGCTTGAGTAAAATATCCATTTGAGCTTGAAAATCTTTATCTTCGGTTGAAAAAATTTGCATGTGAAAATCCTTATTATTTGGGCAAATTATAGCTTTTTTAGAATTAATAAATAATTATACGTCTGGTAGGCACTGACTAAATAGGAATTTAGTCAGTGCTGAAAACGGATTACGGATTGCTGAAAACAGATAACTAGTAGGGTAAGCATTTCTTCGAAATGCCATTTATTTTTGTGTTATTTGGTTAGTGCCAAATTTGTATTCATATCTTTGCAAAAGGGAAACATTTCCCAAAACTCCGCCTTGGTGGATGTAGAGTAAGGGGTTTTGGAAAGCTTTTATATTTTCGAATATGCTTATCCAACCCGCTGGATCATATAGCAGGTCAAACTCTATATTTGTTTGCTTTTTTAGATCTTGCCACATTTGTAAAAGTTCAATTTTGGGTTTTCCAAAATGGTATTTTTTGGGTGGATTTAAGATGCTTGGATGATGTCGCTCATCGCTAACTAGCTGGAAAAACTGCTTTCTTAGATAAGCTTCATCTCCAACGCAAGGGCAGGTAAAAACTTTTAAATGGGTGTGTTTTTGCAGGAAAACTGCCGTTGTTCCTGTGCCTGAGGGTAGGAAAATATCAAAGATTTTATCCCCTGCCCATTCGTTTAGCTCATGGGCTAATTTTTTGATACCAAACTCGCTAAAATGCTCTGCCCCACCCTCTTTTATGTGCAGACTTTTTTCATCTCCTAAACTACGATAAAAGGATTGGGGATCTTCATTTTCAAAGATTTGCATTCCATTTTCGAGGGCTTTTTGGTAATTTCCTATGGGGTTTTGTTTTAAAAAATTTGGCACATGATGGCAAACATATAAAAAATCCACTTCCAAATATTTTGCTAAAACCGATAGCGAATACATGGCGTTGGATTGGTTCGAGCCATAGGAAATGATGGAGCTTAGATCTAAGGGAGGATTTTTTAGAAAATATAAAAATTTTCTAGCCTTATTGCCCGAAAAATCACGGCTTAGTAAATCATCTCGCTTTATAAAAAAATCCAATCCCCTAAAGGAAGAAGTTTGAATGGGGGAATTTTCTTTAATTATACTTGCCCTTTAGATAGGTATCTATTTCTTTTATGGCTTTTTTGTTGGATATGTTAAACTTGATCTCAATTCGCCTTGACGCCTCCTTGTCTTCTTTGCCGTTTTTTAGGATAACATTGTTGTAGGATTGACCGCTGGCACTTAAATATTTTTTCAAAAGATCCTTATTTATACCCTTTTGAGTGTATAAAAATTCCAAGACAGAAAAGGCGCGTTTTTGGGATAGTTGGAGGTTGTAAAGATAACTTCCTTGGCTATCTGTGTAGCCTTCTATGACTATGCTTTCTATATAATTTCTTATTTGTTCATCTTCTAGGAGGGTGTTGATGTATTTGGTAAGGGTTTTGCGTAAACCTTCTTTTGATTTTTCTTTAACCTTGTAAGAATTCACATCAAAAAGTACAGCAGATGGCAATCTTATGGCACCACTTTTTTCATCCACTGCTATGTCACTTCCTAATTTTTTCTTGAGTATTTTTATGGCTTTTATTCTTATGCCAGTTAGGTTTTGTATCCTTGCTTTTGTGATGTTTAGATCTTCGATTATCCTTTGGTTTTCACTGGCGCTTTCTAGTAGTTTTTGGGTGATTTTTGCTAGTTCATTTTTAGTTAAACCTATCTCGTATCTGCTTTGATTTAAATCTTTTTGGCTTTGGGCTAGTTCATTTTGACTTTTTATAAAATCTTCTCTACTTTGGGCTAATTCTTCACCTTTTTGGATGAGCTGTGCATTTAGATCTTGAGCTAGATTTTTCTGGTTTTTTAGATCCTCATTGGCATTTAAAAGTTGATCTTTAAGAAGGATTAATTCTTCGGTTTTGATTTTTATATCTTGGGCGGCATTAACATTTTTTTCTTGCTCTTGGGCTAGGAGTATCTTGATAACTTTTAGGGCATCTTTGGTGGTTGCTAACTGATTGCTGATCTGACTTACAGCTTTATTTTTTTGTTGAAGTTGCTGTTCTTTGGAGCTTAGACTAGATTGGGTATATACGTATTTTACAACTATGGCTCCGATTAGCAAAATAAAAACAAACAATAACCCAGCCATCAAATCGGCATAGGAAATCCAAAAACTTTGATTGTTATCTTCTTGCGTTTTCATTTTATGTCTTTTAAGCTTTTGATGATATCTTCACTTTCTTTGCTTATCTCTAAGGCTTCATTTTTCAAGCTATCTACGCTAATTTTTCCAAGCCTCTCATAACGCTCTTCAACTGCATTTTGGGTATCTTGTACATATTTGTCAAGACTAGAATCTAGGGTTTTACTAAAATTATCAAGTATCTTTTCTTGGGTTGATTTTAGATCGCTTGAAAATCCCTCATACACAGAAGCTAGCTTGCCAACATTGCCCTCAAGACTAGAGTTTAGGGCTTTAAGGGTAGAATTGAGACTAGTTTGGGATACCATGATGTTGTTATAATTATCAAAAGATTTAACCTCAATTTCTTCTAAAACTTTAGAAAATTTATCGAGGGTTTTTAAAATATCAAAACAAACCTCGCCTATACCGCTTTGTTTTTCTTGGGCCTCTTTTAACTCATTCATACTCTCTTGGGTATGTTTTGATCTTAACATAATGGCATCTTCTTCAAGCTTTAACATTTTATCAAATACTTGAAATTTATTGTCTATGCTAGTGGAGAGTTTATCTAAAAATTTTTCATTGCTTAAAGATGAGACTATGGAGGCTATCTCTTGGAAGTGAGAAATATTTTCCTTTAAAAAGGCTTGCTCTATCTCCTCTTTGGTCCAAAAGAAAACCCTAACATTGCTTTTGATTCGCTTCACATCCTTATCAAAAAAACTAAGACCCAATTTTTCATAAAATATCCACCACAAAGATAGTAAAATACCATAAATAGACACATAAAAAGCAGTTCCAACACCAGAAAGTAAGACTGCGATCTCCCTTTCAAGCTCTCCTGTGGTGGAGCTAGAAAAATTAGGCATGGAAATTGCTATGCTTATAAAGGTTCCCAAAATTCCCATAGTTGGGAAAATGCTAGCAGCAACGGATGAATAGTTGGAATTTCTTATATGTTTAGTTTCTTCTTCCATAAAGATTTCAAAGGAAGAGTTGGATTTTTTGTGTTTCCCTATGACTAGTAGGTTTTTCATGATGTATTCTTTAAGTCTTCCGTTAAGACCTCTCATGTTTAGCTTAAAGATACATCTTGCATAAAAGGCATTGTGCCTTGCAAAGATCAAAGATGTTACAAATATAATTCCCATCAAAATAATACTATGTTTGTGAACTGGCAAGGATGTAAATCCAAAAAAACTCAATACAAAATAACCAAAAACAAGCAGAGGAATTGCGATTAATTGGAGATAAACCAAGATGCAACTACCCTTTGAATCATCACCGATATTATTTAAAATATCCACTCTCTCCCTAGCTGATTCCATACTAAACCTTTAAAATTTTTTTATAAAGCTAATTTCTATTTAAGCAATTTAATTCCTCATAAGCTTTATATAATCTCTCTATCATACTCTCTTCCCCAGCCCTTAACCATTTTCTTGGATCATAATACTTTTTATTTGGCTTATCTTCTCCATCTGGATTTCCTATCTGACCTTGAAGATAAGATCTATTTTTAAGCTCATATTTTCTTACTCCATTCCAAAAAGCCCACTGGGTATCTGTGTCGATATTCATCTTCACAACCCCATAACTAACGGCTTCTTCTATCTCGCTTGGAAGCGAACCTGAGCCTCCATGGAAGACAAAAGAGACTGGCTTTTGATTTTTTAAGGAAAATTTTTCTTTTATAAAATCTTGGGAATTTTTCAAAATCTTAGGAGTTAAGGTAACATTTCCAGGCTTATAAACCCCATGAACATTGCCAAAGGATGCTGCTATGGTAAATTTATCACTAATCTTGCTTAACTCTTCATAGGCGTAAGCTACCTCTTCTGGTTGGGTGTATAAAAGCGCATTATCTACTAAAGTATTATCCACCCCATCTTCTTCGCCGCCCGTTACTCCAAGCTCAATCTCCAAAGTCATACCAATGGCACTCATTCTTTTAAGATATTCTTTGCTTGTGGCTATATTTTGTTCGATTGGCTCTTCGGATAGATCTAACATGTGTGAGCTAAATAAGGGTTTACCATAGCTTTTAAAATGCTTTTCACCCTCATCAAGCAAGGCATCTATCCAAGGAAGAAGTTTGCGTGCAGCGTGATCTGTGTGTAAGATGACTGGAACATTGTAAGACTTAGCCACCAAATGTACATGTAAAGCACCCGAGATAGCACCTAAAATGGCGGCTTTTTCACCGCCAAGCCCTTTTCCGCCATAAAAGGCAGCTCCACCATTTGAAAATTGTATTATAAGGGGAGATTTTACCTTTGAAGCAGATTCTAAAACTGCGTTTATAGAATTTGTCCCAACCACATTCACAGCGGGTATGGCAAACCCATTTTCTTTGGCAATATTAAATAATAATTGCACATCATTTCCACTAACGACACCAGCTTCTATCTTACTTAGGACTTGGCTCATCTTAGCTTCCTTTGTTGAAAATTATTTAATTTCTATTTTTGCTTTCTTACGTAAAGCATCCGCTTGCTTTGAAACCTTTTTTTGAAATTGCTCCATTTTAAGAGCATTTTTAATACTTTCTTTAACCTTTGAAAATTCTACTTTTTTAGATGCCTCTTTTCCTTCGCTTAAAATAACATGGTAACCAAATTTTGTTTTAACGGGTTTTTTTGTAAACTCACCCTTTTTTAGAGCAAAAGCAGCCTTGGAAAAAGGTGGAACCATTTGCTTTTCCCCAAACCAACCTAGCTGTCCGCCACTTTTGGCACTAGGTCCTGTGGATTTTGATTTTGCTAGGGAAGCAAACTTATCTTCAAGCTTCTTTCCGCTCAATCCCCTCAAAGCCTTTATAACCTCTTTGGCGTCTTTTTCTTCTTTTACGATTATATGACGAGCCTTAACTTTAGCTGGCTGAATGAATTTTTTACTATTTTCCCTATAATACTTCTTAGCTTCTCCATCGCTTACTTTTACACTTTCAAACTGCTTTTTCATCCACATATCAAGTGTGAGATTTTTTTTCATCTTGGCTAGAGCTTTTTTGTAATCTGAGCTTTGTTGTATTCCACTTTTTTCTGCCTTAACTAAAAGCAATTTTCTTTCAATCATTTGATTTAAGATCTTATTTTTAGCATCTTGAGGCAGTTGGACATAACTCATTCTTCCACCCATGCTTTGCATTAATTCATTTATATTTGCATCTGTAATCTTTTCCCCATTAACAACAGCTAAAACTCCTGCATTTAAAGTAGCTGCAACTGCTAAACTCAAAGTTCCACACAATAATTTATTCATTATTTTTCCTTAATATTTTGTTAGTTTTTACAAAAAACTTTTGAGATCATATTATGCCATAATCTAATTAATAAAATATTAATGTTATAATACTCCCATGACAAAACAATCACAAAAAAATATAAAAATAATAAAAAAACGCTTCTTGGAAAAATACGAGGGCGCAAAGACAGAGTTGGAATTTTCAAACCTATATGAATTGCTAGTTTGCGTTATGCTTTCAGCCCAATGTACGGATAAGCGAGTAAACATGATAACTCCATCACTTTTTGAAAAATATAAAAGCGTGGAAGATTTATCAAATGCAAGGCTCGAGGATGTGAAAAAACTGATAAATTCTTGCTCTTTTTTCAATAACAAATCCAAAAATCTCATCAAAATGGCACAAAGCGTTATGGAAAATTTCAATGGAAAAATACCACTAAATGAGCAAGATCTAATGAGTCTAGCAGGAGTTGGACAAAAAACTGCCCACGTGGTTTTGATAGAATACTCCGAAGCAAATCTAATGGCGGTCGATACCCATGTTTTTAGGGTTAGCCACCGATTGGGTTTAAGCAAGGCAAAAACCCCAGAAAAAACCGAAGAAGATCTAGTAAAAGCTTTCAAAACCGAACTTCACACCCTCCACCAAGCCCTAGTTCTTTTTGGCAGATATACTTGCACAGCTAGAAATCCAAAATGCCAAAACTGCTTCGTGGAAGAATTTTGCAAAAGCAAAGAGGTTTTTAAGGCTGGACAATATTACATTTAAATCTCATCCAAGTATGGTATCGTGCCATTTTATCGAACATCCTAAAGAGGGATTTTGCTCTTTTGGAGCCTCTTTTTGACTAAAAAGTGCCATTAGGGCCTCTCGCAATTCTTCTTTTTTAACATTTTGGGGATCTTTTTCACTATCATCCATCCTGCCATGGTAAAAAAGTTCATCTTTCTTATCAAACAAAAATATCTCAGGGGTACAAACCGCATCTAGGCTTTTTACTACTATTTGTCTTGCGTCGATTAGATAGGGAAACTTTATATCAAATTCTTCTATCTTATCTCTCATATAGGATGGAGAATCTTCTGGATAATTTGGATGAATATTTGGATTTATCGCCAAAACCCCAACATCTATCTTTTTCGCAAATTCATAAATCTCCACCATCCTCTCCCATAAAATTTGAGTGTAGGGGCAGTGGTTACAAGCGATAAATATCAAAAGCCCATTTTCTCCCTTAATCTCCTTTGAAGTATAAGCCCTATTATCAGGATCTTCAAGGGCAAAATGTTGCAATTTTGTTTTAAGGGGTAAATTTTTAGAATTAATTAGTGCCATTATCTTTCCTTTATATTAAAATCTCATCAACCACATTTACTATCTTTTCTACTGAACTAAGCAAACATTTTTCCCGCTCTGAATGGGGAAATTTGATGGTTGGGCCTATGGAGCAGACGCCTTTTATGTGGGCTTGTTTTTTTATGATAACTCCGCATTCAAGTCCTGCGTGAATGCCGTGGAGTTTTGTTTTGCCTACATGTTTTTCGCTTATATTTTGTACATTTAAGGCAAAATTAGTCTTTATCGGTTGCCAAGATGGGGTTTGATTTTTAAAATCCACCTTAAAGCCGAAACCATCTAGCAAACTCTTGGTTTCGCTTTTGATATTTTCCAACATCCCATCTCTCATGCTTCTTGCAAAAAACTCAAATTCAACTTGTCCGTTTTTCTCCTTGATGGTTGAAAAATTTATACTAACAAGGGGCATTTTAAGCTCTTCATCATAGATTCTCACGCCCTGAGAAAAGGCATTTATAGCATGTAAAATATTTTTAGAATTTTTAAGGCAAATGTCGCTTTTTGCATTTAAATTTTTAATCTCCACATGGGGATTGTTTGAACTTAGAACACCTTTGCTTAAAACCTTTGCATAAGCCTTTTGTGGGATAGAATTATTTCTCTCGCCACCCTTTATATCCACCAAAAAACAATCATTTTCAACTAAAATAGAAGCCAAAACCTTGATAGCATTTGGAACATTTTTGGCTATATCTATGCCAGAATGTCCCCCATCAAGACCACTTACATTTACCTCATAAACATTTAGCTTAGAATCTAGTTTGGTTTTTTCTGTGTCGATGCGCCCAAAGATATCCACCCCACCAGCACAACCGATGATAACCTCGCCCTCTTCTTCGCTATCAAGATTTAGTAAATTTGTGGATTTTATGTTAAGATCAAGATTGTTTGCACCAATAAGCCCAACCTCTTCATTGTTGGTAAAAAGGCATTCTAGATTGTCATGTTTTTCCATCATAGCCATCATGATAGCCATGCCCATTCCATTATCAGCTCCCAAAGAAGAATCCTTTGCCCTAAGCCATCCATCCTCTTTGAAAAGTTCAATCTGAGGGGCCTTTCCCATGCAAACCATATCGTAGTGCGACTGCAAACAAACATTTGGATTTCCCTTTTGACAAAGGATATTTCCAGCCTTATCTTCTTTAACTTCAAAACCCAAATTTTTGGCAAATTCTTTCACATGCAAAGCCATTTTTTCAGTCTCAAAACTGCAATGGGGAATGGAAGCAATTTTTTCAAAATGCTTTATGGTTTTTTCATACATGATCTTCCTTTAGTTATTTTTTACTATCATTATGTTAGTATTTGTTTCATGAAAAGCAAATTAATTTTAAAAAATACTCCTAAAATATGACAGATTTAAACACCATACGAAAACAGAGAGAAAAATGGTTTGAGTGGAAAAATATCAAACCCCTTAGGCAAAAACTGCAAAATCTACCAATCCTAGATGCTAACTTTATATGCGAGGATATCATAGGTTTAAGCGCAAAGATAAGCAAAGAACAAAAGGCTAAGATAAATGATCTCGCACTTAATTTAAAATCTTGGCGAAAGGGTCCCTTTGATCTTTTTGGCACCTTTATAGATAGCGAGTGGCAAAGCTTCATGAAATACAACTTGCTTGAACCTTACTTTGATCTAGAAAACAAGGTTGTTGGGGATATCGGATGCAATAATGGGTATTATCTTTTTAGGATGTTAGATCAAAAACCAAAGGCTCTAGTCGGATTTGATCCTTCACCCATTTTTAAAACTCAATTTGATTTTATAAATTTTTATGGAAAGACTGACATCATTTACGAACTCCTTGGGGTTGAGCATCTGCCCCTTTATGAAAGAAATTTTGATACCCTCTTTTGCCTTGGAGTTTTGTATCATCGCCACAACCCCATAGAAACCCTAAAACACTTGCAAAAAAGCCTCAATCCAAAAGGAGAGCTGATTTTAGATACCTTTTATATTAGCGGGGAAGAAGAGATGGTTTTAAGTCCTAAAAAAACCTATTCTAAAATACCAAATGTTCATTTTATACCCACCATAAAAGCATTAGAAAATTGGATGGAAAAGGCGGGATTTAAGGATTTTGAAGCGCTAGAGACCAAAAAAACCGACACAAACGAACAAAGACAAACCCCTTGGATAAACGCCCAAAGTTTAGTGGATTTTTTAGATCCAAATGATGAAAATCTAACCATAGAAGGCTATGAGGCACCAAAAAGGGTTTATGTCAAAGCTAAAAAAGCTTAGATAAACCTAAGCCAAGTGGGAAGTTTTTTCTGCTCAACTTTCAAACTAGTACTCTCCCCATGACCAGGATATACGCGTAAATCCTTTTGAAAAGCCATGGCTTTTTTGATACTTTTTTTCATATCTTCAGAATTGCTATAAGGAAAATCAAACCTACCAATAGAGCCTTTAAATAAAAAATCCCCACTAAAAAGACAATCCCCAACCTCAATGGCACTGCATCCGGGAGTATGACCAGGAAAATGCCAAAATTTCAGCCCTAAGCCCAAAAGTTCAACTTCCTCATCGGGTTTAACTTGAAATTCTGCACGACTTGGAGGGGTTCCATGTCCAAAAATATCATTCTCAAGCATAAAAACATCATCCCTTGGGCAATATATAGGCACTCCCAAAGTACGACTTAACTCATCATTTGACCACACATGATCAAAATGCCCATGGGTATTTAAGATAGCAACTGGGTTTGATACATTTTTCCTCACCCAACTAGAAGCCCCCATACCTGGGTCGATAATAATATCCCCTTTGGAATTACTTAATATATAACAATTTGTTTGGTACGAACCCATGGCTTGAAATTTTATTTTCATATTTTTTCTCTTTTTAGTTTTTGTGCCATTACGCCAGATTCTATAAACAACATAAAAATAGATGACATTTTGAAAAAATGCCTACTTTACTAGTTGTCTGTTTTCAGTATTCCGCAGTCCGTTTTCGGCACTGACTTTTCATCTAGTCAGTGCCATTATATCAAAATAAATAGTATTTTAAAATTTTTATAGTATAATCTTCCATTTAACAATGAGATGAGAAGCTATGGAAGATTATTCTAAACTTGAAAGATATTTGACAACATTTCTAAAAAATGAAGTGGAAAAAAATAATTTTAAAAATGTAGTTCTAGGACTAAGTGGCGGGCTTGATTCTGCTGTGGTTGCCGTGCTTTTGCAAAAAGTTTTTGGCAAGAATCTAACTGCTATCATGATGCCAAATGCCACTTCAAATCAAGATAGTTTAAACCATGCAAAAAAACTCTGCAAAAAATTTCATATAGATTTTACCATAGAACCGATCGATAAATTAGTAGATGCATATTTTAAAGACAAAAATCCAAACCCACTTCAAATGGGTAATTTTAGTGCAAGAATGAGAATGTCAATTTTGTACGACATCTCTGCGAAGCTAAATGCCCTTGTTATAGGAACTAGCAATAAAAGTGAGCTTTTACTAGGATATGGGACGATTCACGGAGATTTAGCCTGTGCCATCAACCCCATAGGAGATATTTATAAAAGCGATTTATTTGGTTTTGCCTCCCATCTAGGGGTTATAGAAGAGATTATAAACAAAGCTCCATCAGCTGATTTGTGGGAGGGGCAAAGCGATGAAGAAGAATTGGGTTTTAGTTATGAGAAAATAGACGAAGTTTTGAGAGATTTTATAGATCAAAAACTAAGCTATGAGGAATTATTGGAAAAAGGATATGATAAAAATTTAATCAACATGATAACAAAAAGATTTTATCAAAATCAGTTCAAAAGGCAACTCCCCATCATAGCAAAACTAGACAAGGCTAAAATAAAAAGTGCTTAAAAATCGCCTAATACTTTGGGTAGAAAGCTATCTAAATAACCCAAATCTTTTTCAAAAAATTATCAGTTTTTCCCTCTTGCCGATAACTTTTATATATTGGCTTTTCATAAAAGCAAGGCGAATATTCATAAAAGCAAAAAAGTATGATTTACATGTTATAAGTGTTGGAAACCTAAACGTAGGAGGTAGCGGAAAAACCCCATTTATACTATCTTTAGCAAAACATTTTGAAAAACCAGCCATCATTTTACGAGGCTACAAGAGAAAATCAAAGGGCTTACATATAATTAGTCATTTTGGACAAATAAAAACTAATCTAGATGCAAGTGGCGATGAAGCAATGCTTTACGCAAAAAGCTTGAAAAATGCCCTTGTAATTGTTAGTGAAGATAGGGTTAAAGCCATAAAAGAAGCAAAAAAATTAGGCTCAAAAGTGGCATTTTTAGACGATGGATTTAATAAAATAAATATTAAAAAATTTGATATTCTTTTGCGCCCAAACCCTTATCCAAAAAATACATTTTGCCTACCAAGCGGAGGCTTCAGAGAGCCACAAAATCATGAAAAATACGCAGATCTAGTAGTAAATGAGGGAAAAGATTTTAAAAGAAAGATTTGGATTTCAAATAAAAGCGAAAAAATGGTCTTAGTAACAGCCATTGCCAATGCCAAAAGACTAGATAAATACTTACCAAAAGAAGTCATAAAAAAATACATCTTCCCAGACCATCATCCGTTTAACAAAAAAGAGTTGGAAAAAATCCTGTATGAAAACAAGGCAACCTCCATCTTAACCACTAGGAAAGATTGGGTAAAGATGGAAGATTTTAATTTACCCCTATCCTTTTTGGAATTGGAAATTTTATTAGATGCAAAGATAGTTAATGCCACAAAAAATTATATAGATGATCAGTGCTGATCAACTTTCAATAATCCGTAATCCACAATCCGTTTTCAGCATAAATTTGTTTTTTATCATTTTTTTGCTAAAATCTTAACAATTTATACGAGGAAAAAGGGTGCAAAAAAATATACTAAAAGCCAAGATAATCCTAGAAACATTGCCTTATATTCAAAGATTTACCAAAAAAACCATAGTTATAAAATACGGCGGTTCAGCCCAAATAAATCCAGATCTAAAAGAAAAGTTTGCCCAAGATATAGTTCTTTTAAACCTAGTTGGTATCAAAACAGCCATCATTCATGGGGGTGGGAAAAAAATAAATGAGCTACTGAGCAAACTTGAAATCAAAAGTGAATTTCAAGATGGATTAAGGGTTACAAGTGATGAGAGCATGGATGTTGTGGAAATGGTTTTAAGTGGTAATATAAATAAAGAAATCACGTCTTTACTGAACCGCCATGGGGCAAAAGCCATAGGCA
>PDWI01002912.1_pt1 | contig 25149 bp, 19 predicted proteins | sample 1430891 | NCBI WGS metagenome assembly PDWI01 (sample SAMN01162508, study PRJNA174530) | Oral metagenome, whole genome shotgun sequencing project. | biome: Marine environment; feature: Marine mammal; material: Swab sample of the gingival sulcus; isolation source: swab sample of gingival sulcus...
TTTTATTACTAAAACCTTATCACGCGTAGTTGGATTAATATTAGCATTGTCAATGATAAAACTAGTGATGATGGGATTATCCAAATAGCGACTGCTACGCCAAAATCATTAGCAATGTAACCCATTAAATAACTGACAAGCATATTAATACCAGAGGCAGTAAATACGACGATGCCATTAGCAGAGCTTAAATTATTAGGAAAATAGTCTTTCAATGATAAAATCAAGGTCGGATAGCAAATGGAAAAAAAGACACCAGAAACAACGATAAAATAAATTCCTTGTAGTCCCAAAATCAAACCAACGGTGTATAAGCTGACAGCGATTACCATTGATAGCGTAACAGCTTTTAAATAGCCAATATAATGAGCAAAAAAACCGCCTACTAAACGACCAAAGGAAAAAATCAATAAAAATAAAGCTAAATAAGATGACGCATCGTTTTCTGTCATCGCAAAACTATTGATTAAATAACTAATCAGCCACGTTGTCGTCTGCATTTCAGCAACTGCATAAAATCCTAAAACGATGGCAAAATATATTAATAATTTCTTTTCTAAACTCGTAAATTTACGTTTTTCTTCAACGCTCTTTTCTTCTTCTGGCAAACTGACAAAAAAGGATAAAACTAAAATCGCCAAAGCCAATGATGCGACTAGTAAATAAATCATTCTATATGTCCAACCAATTTCTAGAAGATAGCCGCCACTTTTAACGGCTATTGTCGCGCCAAAGCCATAAATAAAATGAACAAAATTCATTAACCACGCGCGATTTTTGACTTCTAAATTCGGTATGGTTATGTTGATAATCAAAGCGATGGCTGCATTAGCAAAGCCAACGACAACAAACCCGACAAATAGTTGCCACAATTGTGTACTAAACGCAACGGTTACGATTCCGCTAAGCATCAAAAAGCTGGCAATTTTAACCGACAGTGCCTTGCCTAATTTTTCCGCTAATTGTCCCCCAGCCAAACTTCCAACCATATAGGCAAGCGATGACATAAAAATTAATAAGCCCATCGTTCTATAATTACTATTAAAAGTATCGACAAAGGTATTGATAAAAACACCGCGTACACTATCAAAATAGGAGATGGCAAGCATACTGAGTATGATTAGTGTCATTTTTTTTGCATTTAATTTCATTATAACCTCTATTTTGTGAATTTTTTGTTCATTAGGGTATATAGACAATATGTAAAAATAATCGTAACTGTTCAATCAAGTAGTAAAAGCCGTGTCATTATGAGGCGGAGTGTAAAAGACAACGTGATAATCTTACGGCTTTTATTGTTAAATCCGCGTTAAGATACCTACGTAGTTCCTCCTCTGTATGACAACGTTGACTGAATAGTTACTCAAAAATATTAAAAGGAGAATTTATGAAAATTTATGTATTACTAGCCGACGGTTTTGAATCGATTGAAGCAATTGCACCAATTGATATTTTAAGACGCGCAGGCGGCGATGTAAAAATGATATCAATTAACGACAGTTTAGATGTTAAAAGCGCTCAAGATATTATCGTCAAAGCCGATGGCACACTTAAAGAAAATCAGGATGAACTCGTCGATTTAGTTATTTTGCCTGGTGGTGAACAAGGTGCCTACCGTTTACGTGAAGACGATAGAGTTCGACGTTTTCTTGCCAAACACCATAAAGGTAATAAGTATATCGCTGCTATCTGTGCCGCGCCAATTGCCTTGGATACAGCTGGTATTTTAGAAGGTCATAGTTATACTTGCTACCCTGGATTTGAAAAATCAATAGCAACAGGCGATTATCAAAACGAAAGAATAGTAATCGATAACTATGTTATCACTGCAAAAGGTCCAGCAATCGCTCTAGAATTCGGCTTTATCCTCTGCGAATTGCTCTTTGGTAAACCAATTGCCCAAGGCTTAAAAACTGGTATGTTAGCTTAATATAAAAAGACAAAAATTCAGTCTGAAGTCCATTTCCGACTGAATTTTTTATACTTATATTAATTTCAAAGTGATTTGCTTAATTATTAACTATTCAATCCACGTTGTCATACAGAGGAGTGAAACGACGTAGGTATCTTAACGTGGAATTAATAGAAAAGCCGTAAGATTCCTACGTCTTCGCTAACGCTCATCCTCTGAATGACACGGCTTGTACTACTTTATTAAATAATTACTACAAATCCTTTAATAGTTCTGATAGGGCTTCGTTAGAAATTTTACCACTACCATAGTAAACTATTTTACCGCTACTATCAATTATTACTGTCATTGGGACAGAATCAATTTTATACAGTTCTATCAATTTTTTATCACCAAATAAAATTGGCAATGCACTTTGCTCTTTTTTCTCTTCTGCCTGATTATTAGCAATATCAAAAACTAAGAAGTTGATATTTTTATAATCTTTTTCTAGTTCTGTAATAATCTCAAGCTGTTCTTCACAAATACTAAAATTTGGCGTGATAAAAAGCATTAATACTGCTTGTCCACTATAATCAGACAGTGATAAACTCTTTTCATCCATTGTTTTCACTTCGAAATCTGGCGCTAAGTCGCCAATATTTAAGCCCTTTGTCTGATTTATCGGTCTTCTTAATTCTTCTTTATCCATATATCTATCAATTATTCTTTTGAAAATAATTTGCGCTTGTTCACGCGTTGCATAAGCATCGGGGTCAAAGATATTTTTTTCTACACCATTGATTATATTTTCCGCATGTGCTAGATATACGTATTCTTTAGCCCAAGTCATAATATCAGCATCATCTTCAAAAACGAAATTTTTATCATAATTTAATTCTATTGAAGCTTTTTGTAGTGATAAAACAAATAATTTTGCTATTTCTTGCCTTGAAATATAATTATTAGGAGCAAAATCACCACTAGGATAACCATTAACTATGCCAAGATTTTTCGCTTTCAATACATAAGGGTCGGTAGTATCAGGAAAACTCGCTTCACCTACACTAGCTTTTTTACCTGTCAATACTTCATAAATCACAACTGATAAATAAGCAAAATCAGCACGAGTAATTGGTGTTTGATAACGACCTTCCATTCTTTCGTCCAAAAATTTCAGTTTTGCCAGATTTTCTATATCATTTTTTGCCCAATCCGAAGGTTTATTTGGTTCAGCATAAGCAAAAGTAAAAACGATTGCTATCAATAAAACCCCCGTTATTATTCGTTTCATGTATCCTCCAAAATCGATATTTATAATCAATTTATTTTTTATGTCTTTCCACGCTAAGATTCCTACGTCTTCGCTAACGCTCATCCTCTGAATAACAGCGTGGATAAAATAATCTTAATTAAATACTATTATACATTATATTTATCGATTTTTAAGCAAAAAAATACAGATGTAATCTATTGTCATAATTATTTAATATTAACCCCCACCCCGCGTTAAGATTCCTACGTCTTCGCTAACGCTCATCCTCTGAATGACAACGCGGGATAATTAAATAATTACATATTAGCGCTTATACACTCTATTAATTGGTCACAATAGTCCTCAATTAATGATTGTTCTTCGCCTTCTAGCATTACTCGCACAAGTGGTTCTGTTCCAGATGCTCTAATTAATAAGCGACCTTTATTTCCTAATTTTGTTTCTATTTCTGCTATTTTTTGTGCGATATTTTCATTTTCTAAAATATTATGTTTTAATTGATTGGGGACTTTCACATTTTTTAATACTTGCGGATAAATTTTCATTACTTTAGCTAATTCACTCGCTTTTTTCCCCGTTTGTTTGATGACATTTAATAATTGAATTGCCGTAAGCAGTCCATCACCCGTTTTATTATAATCAAGCATGATAACGTGTCCAGACTGTTCACCACCAATAGAATAGCCATTCTTACGCATTTCTGCTAAGACATATCTATCGCCAACTGCTGTTTTGACTGAATTTAATTCGTTTTCTGCTAAAGCTTTATCTAGCCCCATATTGCTCATCACTGTTGTAACAACGGTGTCTTGCTTAATTTTTCCTTTCGCTTTTAAATGTTTAGCAATAATAGTAATGATTTTATCGCCATCGATTAATTCGCCATTTTCATCTACTGCCAATAATCTATCCGCGTCACCATCAAAAGCAACACCAATATCAGCACCAACTTCTTTTGTCAGGCGCGCGACCTTATCAATATGAGTAGAACCACAATCTTCATTAATATTTAAGCCATCGGGATGATTATTAATAACGCTAACACTAGCGCCGAGTTCACGTAATGTCGTCGGAGCAACTTCAAAACTTGCCCCATTAGCACAATCCATAGCAATTTTAAGTCCTGATAAATCACCTTCTATTGTCGCTTTTACACGCTGTGAATAAATATGATTGGCTTCAAAATGGTGTTGTCTACGCCCAATTTTGTCACCGATAATCACTTCATTATCCTGCTTACGACCAGTGATATAATCTTCTATTTCTATCTCTACCTCGTCTGGCAACTTATATCCATCACCACCAAAAAATTTAATACCATTACATTCTGATGAATTATGACTTGCCGAAATCATCACTCCTGCATCTGCCTTATAATGCTCCAATAAAAATGGCAAGGCTGGCGTTGGCGTAACCCCCATTAAATAGGCATCACAACCAGCAGACATTATACCTGCAATTAAAGCAGCTTCTAACATATAGCCAGATACGCGTGTATCTTTCCCGACGATTATTTTAGAATTTTTTTTGCCCGCAGTTAAAACCTTAGCGCCATACTTCCCCAATTGAAAGGCAAGTTCTGGCGTTAGTTCTTCGCCTGCTACGCCTCTTACTCCATCTGTGCCAAAAAGTTTTCTCATTGTAACCCCTTATTACGCTAATTATTATACTAGTTTCAAATTAATTTACTTAGTCATTAATCCCGCGTTAAGATACCTACGTCACAAAAAACCTTCCTCTGTATGACAACGCGGGAAGCTAAATAATCACCTGAATTATTTATTGATACATTCTCGGTACGTGTTTGATAAACATTTGTCTAATTTCTTCGTTTTCACCCATACCGTTGAGTTGTAATTTAACTTCATAACCAGCTTTTTCAAGTATAAATTTCCAGCTATCTTCATCGTCACCAGCTAAATCATTAGTTGCATGGTCGCCAGAGACTATCATCAATGGAATTAATACCACTTTTTTCACCTTATCATGTTCGAGTTCTTGCATAACGTGTTCTATTTCTGGGAAGCCTTCTACTGTACCAATATACACATTTCTATCACCCATCGTTCTAAAAACACGCTCTAACGCAGGATAACAAGCATTGGCAAAATGGTCTGTTCCATGTCCCATCATAACGACGGCTTCATCTTCAGCAAGTTCAGGAAACTTAGATTTAAGTGCTTTTGCCACAGCAAAATAATCATCATGTGTCGTTAATAATGGATTACCCACTCTTAATTTTTTGAAATTATCTTTGTGTCTTAAAAGAGCAATTTTAATTTTAGCAAATTCATAACCATTGATAATATGCAGTGACTGCACATAAACATGGTCGTAGTTATTTTCTTGGAGATAATTTAATGCTTCAAATGGACTCATAATGTTTAAGTTATCGCGCTCTTTTAATTTACGTCGAATAATATTCGATGTATAGGCACTAAAAACATCACAATCAGGAAATGCTGCTTTAAAATCTTGTTCTATTGCATCTAGTGTTACCGCTCTTGTCTCTGCATAACTAGTTCCGAAGCTTACGACTAAAACTGCTTTTTTCATTCTCTTCTCCTTATCTTTTACTGTTTTTTTACAAGATTCTCCATTACTATATTATTTAAAACTTTACTTTAATCCCACGCTAAGATTCCTACGTCTTCGCTAGCGCTCATTCTCTGAATGACAGCGTGGGAAGTTTTTATTTTTCGATCTAAACCGTAAAGATCCTTACGTCGCCTTCGGCTCCTCAAGATAACATAGTTTGGTATTTTCGGCTCAATATAACACGATTTAGCATATCGAATCACTTTGTGATTTTACCCTTTAAACGAATCTTGCCCTTTTTACTTTTACCTGAAATTTCTGTTAAATAAAAGCGACCTTTACCACGAAAACTCAGCATATCACCCTCATTTAATATTATATTATTATTTTTCGTTAACATATAATTATGTTTAACCAATCCACTAAGAATTTGACTACTAGCTTTATTACGTGATAAATTAAATGCCCCTGCCAAAATAACGTCAATTCTCAGAGACGAAACCGTCAAATTGCACACTTTTAAATCATCTCCTGATGATGGATATTCGCTCAATTCAACTTCCTTAATTTTAACGCCAAGGTTTTTTATTTTACTTAAATGTTGACTAACATACTCAGAAAAATCACTTAAGACAAAAAAATAAACATACTCATTCTTAACTTTTATATCACCAAAAGCAGAACGCTTTAAACCCAAAGACATTAAACTACCCAAAACATCCCTATGACTAATTGTAGCAAATTTACTTGGATAGCTTACTTTTAACAGTTTTAAAGGGTAGTCATTTTCTCTAATGTCAAAAGCATTAAATGCTAGTATTTGATACTCGGCACCTTGATACCCACCAAAAACAGAAAACACCGCACTATCAATCCATAATTTACGGCTTAAATAAACAATTTCAGGATTGACAAATTCGCTAAAAATCGTTCTATTTTGTCTTTCTGCCCGTATTTTCAAATCATATAACTTATCGATTTGAGCAATACTTTCTTCGCTAGTTCCAATTTGCTGTAAATAGCTATGATACCTTTTAGCCATTAGCGAAACGCCAATGTTAATAACAATCTAGTTAAGGTATTACCTAAAAATTGTATTAATAAAAATGTCGCTAAAAAACTAAAATCTATTCCCATACCCATTAAGCCAAAACGCTGAAAAACGGTTCTCATTGGTATTAATAATGGTTCTGTTACATCATAAACAAAACGCGGTAGTGGATGACTCCAATCACGAACAACCCACGACATTACTGCCCTCGCAAATAATAGATAAATAACCACTTGCGTAAAAATTTGCACTGTTTTTGCCAAATAAATCATATTATATTCCTTTATTCGTGAAATTCTATCACATTTGAATCCACATCTTTAGTCGTCACCTTATGAACTTGCTCTTGCAATGATTTGATTTTCACATTTTTTGGCGCCATTAAAAAAATATAGCGTGTTATCTTCTCATTAGAACCGTCAAGCGCACAAAGTGCACCATTCAAAAAATCAAATATTTTACGTGCCATCTCTGGATCATTGCCCTCTAGATTCAAAACAACTGGCTTTCCATGACGTAAACACTTAACTACTTCCATCGCTTGATCAAAATCTCGCGGAGCATAAACCTCAATATTAATTCTTTCACTATTGCGAATATTGAGCACTTTATTATCACCAGTATGTAAAACTGTATTTTTTTCCGTCAAATAACCACTATCGAGTTCCATATCGTCACTAACTATTGTCTGCTCCTCCTCCTCAGTTTCAAAACCTAAAAAATTTTTAACACCATCTAAAAAAGATTTAGCCATTTTTTCCTCCTAATAGTTTCTTTTACCATAAATACCACTACCAATGCGTAACATTGTAGCTCCTTCTTCAACCGCTACTTCAAAATCATGTGTCATCCCCATCGATAGTATTTGCATCTCTAAATGTGGACTTGACTGACTCTTTAAATCATCAAAGATATTTTTCATCTTCTTAAAATAAACGCGCGTCTTTTCTGCATCTTCATTATAAGGTGCTATACACATCAAACCTTTAACAAAAATATGTGGACACTGTTTTAAGTAAGTGAGTAAATCTGGCAATTCTTCTAAACTCACGCCGCTTTTTTGCATTTCTGCACCGATATTAATCTGAATCAAAACATTAATATCTCTTTCTAATAAAGCTGCCCTTTTCTCTATTTCTTTTGCTAAACTAATTCTATCTAACGATTGGATTAAACAAACTTTATCAATAATCATTTTGACTTTATTCGTTTGTAAATGTCCAATTTGATGCCATTTTAATGTTGAATTATCAAACAATTCATATTTACGTTTGATTTCTTGTGGTTTATTTTCACCAAAATTTTCTATTCCATAATCTAATGACTTAGCCATTAAATTTTCATCTACCATTTTGGTAACACCAATTATTTCAATTTGCTGATTATCACGCTTTGCTCTTTTACAGGCTTGATCTATTTTTTCTCTTAAATTAGTTATATTTACCCCTAAACCTAAATCACTCAACAATTTCTCCTTCTCTATATTTGGCTGCATATCGCACAACTTTGTCACCGTGCTTTAAACTATTAATGCGCTCTAAATTACCCTCTTCATCAAGTAAACTAAAAGCACTTTCTTGTACTATAACATAATCTTCAATTTCTGCCAAGACTTTAACTGCAGTAAAATAAATCTGTTCATTACTATCTACCTGATAAACACCTTTTAAGTCATTTTTACTGACCAAACAATCATTAGTGACCTTTACACCTCTTGCTTCACTCTGTTTAATCTTGACATCAGCCAGTCTAAAACTATGAAAGTCATCTGGTCTAGACTGCATAGCTACTAGCATTATACCCTTTTGTCCTCCCTCAAAAACATCAACAATTTTTCCTTTAAGTAATTTGTTTTTTAAGGTGATTATCACTTCTTGATCAACTCGAAAATCTAACATTTCCGACAGTTCAATTTGACAAGCTAAATACCATTCAAAAGGTGAAATTATTTTCAAAAAGTATTGACCACCAATAAGGTCACTTGCCGTATAATCTTTCGCTTCTATTGATTGACTAAAAATTTCATCATAATTGATTTTATAGCGATTTTCATAGCTAGCAATAGCTTCATAACTGTCTAATAAATAACTAACGATACCCGCGCTATCCGAATGAATCTCTATTTCTTCGCCAACTGTCGCCGTTTGCTCCCCTATTGCCAAATTCGTTTCTTCTGTATAAGCGATATCACTATTTGCTTCTATTAACCGCGTTAGACGTCTAAGTTTCATATCGAGCTCGCCTTTAACCATCTTAGCTTTAATGTATTCTTTATTTCGTAAATGCTCCGCTAAAATTTTATAGAGCTTATCCGCCTCTTGTTGCAATTCCTCTTCACTCACCAACTGAAATTGTTGATTATTTACACTTTCATTCACGGGTATTTCAACATCTTTTACTGTAAATACACCCACTTTTTGATTTAATTTAACATATTCACCATCGGTAACACTAGGAGCAAAACTGCCACTACTAAGACTTTTAACTAATTTTTCCTCACGCATTAATAAAGCTTTATGCTCAGATTCTAAGGGCAAATTAACAAAACTAACAGTTTCAAATTCGATTTTCTCACGAGTAATATTTATATACAAACTATAGCATAAAAAACAAACTAAAAATAAGGCAAAAATATTACGGGCAAAAATATGAAATTTCCAAGTGGTCTTTTTTTTCTTTTTCTTCTGCATACACTCCTCTAAAAAAATCGTCCATATTTCGATGTAATGACCAAACGTTTGATTGTTTGAACATTTAATTCTACAACTTCATCTTTGCTCGTAAGCAAAAAAATTTGATTAGTCACTCTTTTCGCCCCTAAAATTGTTCCTCTGATTTTTAAACTATCATAGGTGGTGATTTTTACTTCATCGCCTATAATCATATTGTTTTTACCAAGCTTAAAAGTTTTCAAGTCCAAACCATCTAAAAACGATTGCGTAACCGTATTGCTCTTAATCGAAATACTATGATTATGAAGATTATCTCTTTCCGCTAGTAAAGCAAAAATATAACCAGAGATGCTGATAATTAATAAACTAAATAAAATCAAAAAAATAATATCAAACATCATTCCTCCTCCACCATTATAGACTTATGGTAAAGCTCTCATCCAATTCGTGTTTTTTCGCCCTTGACATCAGTGTGTAAACCGCCTCTTGCGCTGATGCACCTTGATATAGCACACTATAAAGTTGTTCAACTATAGGCATTTCTACTGCCATTTCTAAACGCAATACTTCTGCCGCTTTAATTGTATAAGCACCTTCCACTGCTTGTCCAACCTTGGCAATCGCCTCATCTAAGCTCATTCCCGACGCTAAATATTGACCGCAGCGCCGATTACGTGAATGCTGACTCATACAAGTAACGATTAGATCGCCAATGCCCGCCAATCCATCAAATGTTTCAGGTAATGCTCCCATGGCAAAGCCCAAACGCTTAATTTCAATAATTCCTCTAGTCATCAGCGCCGCCAGTGCATTATCGCCATAACCAAGACCACTCGCTATACCCGCAGCAATGGCAATGACATTTTTTAGAGCACCAGCTAATTCAATACCAAGTACATCCTTATGAGCGTATACTCTAATATAGGGAGTAATAAATAAATCTTGAACTGCAAAAGCAATTTCTTTATCTTCACAAGCTGCTACTAAAGTCGTTGGCATTTTTTTTGCCACTTCTTCCGCATGTGAAGGACCAGAGATAACAGCATAAGCGTTCTCTGGATAAAATTCTGTCACCACTTGACTAATTCTTTTTTCTGTGCCAATTTCTAGTCCCTTTGCCGCGTTAATAATCACTATTTCTTTTGATAGTTGAGGCATTTGTTCTAAAACAGAACGCAAAAACTGTGTCGGAACACTATTTAAAATATATTCAGCATCGCTAACAGCGATAGCTAAATCATCAGTAGCTGTGATATTATTCGCTAAAACATCTGTTACAGGAAATTTAGGATTAATTCGATTTTTGTTAATCGCTTTCACTTTTTCACTATCTCTATCCCAAATTTTAATTTGGTGATTATTCACTGCTAACACCGTAGCTAAAGCCGTTCCCCAGCTACCAGCGCCGAGAATTGTTATTTTGCTCATCTACCACTCTTCCCCTTTTGCCTTGTTTCTAAAATTATTGGTGTGCCATCAAAATTGAAGTTTTTACGAATGGTATTCTCTAAATAGCGCATATAAGAAAAATGAGCTAATTCATCATCATTAATAAAAACGACAAAATGTGGTGGTTTAATTGAAACCTGCGTTACATAATATATTTTTAAGCGCTTACCCTTATCTGATGGTGGTTGATGCATTAAAATTGCTTCGCCAATCACATCATTAAGCGTACCTGTCGGCACCCTTAGGGCAGCATTATTATGCACATAATCTATCATTTTCAAAATTCTATCGAGGCGCTTACCCGTATGTACAGAAACAAACTCTATCGGTGCATAAGTCATAAAAGCGAGCGCATTTCGCACTTCTTTCGCAAATTTATCATAGGTTTTATCATCTTTTTCCAATAAATCCCATTTATTAACTAAAATTATCGATGCTTTCCCTGCCTCGTGTGCATAGCCCGCAATTTTCTTGTCCTGTTCTGTTACACCTTCCGTCGCATCGATCATTATCACGCAAACATCTGCTCTTTCAATTGCAGTAAGCGCCCTTAGAACACTATACTTTTCAACGTCAGCCTTAACCCTTGCTTTTCTCCTAATACCAGCAGTATCGATTAAGATATACGATTTATCATCCACTTTAAGCGGCGAATCTATTGCCTCTCTTGTCGTACCAGCAACATCGCTCACTATTACACGATTTTCACCCAACAAATTATTGACTAAAGAAGATTTTCCGACATTTGGCTTACCAATAATAGCAACTTTTGTCTCTTCATCATCTTCTTCGTTATCTGCTAAGTTATCAAAATTAGCGACAATTTCATCTAATAAATCGCCTAAATTAAGCCCATTGCTAGCAGAAATAGCATGTGGTTCACCTAAACCTAAACTATAAAAATCATAATAATGGTCAGGTAAATTTTGTCCATCGATTTTATTGGCAACTAAAATTACTGGTTTATGGGTCATGCGTAAAATCTGTGCAATTTCTTCATCGGCACTCGTCATCGGCGCTTTTCCATCAACCATGAATAAAATTACGTCGGCAGAATCGATGGCAAGCATAGCTTGGTCTTTCATTTGCGATAAAATTACATCCTCGCTATCCGGTTCAATCCCGCCCGTATCTATCAATGTAAATTTATTATCAAGCCATGTAACATCACAATAAATTCTATCGCGAGTTACACCAGGGGTATTCTCGATAATGGAAATTCTTTTTCCTGAAATACGATTAAAAAAGGTCGATTTGCCAACATTCGGTCTGCCGACTACCGCCACTATTGCTTTGCTCATAGATTCCTCCAAACTTTATTGACAAAAACGCTACCATCAGCAGAGACGAGCTCAATTTCTGCCGCTAAAGCTTCTTTTACATCCGTCAAACTCAAATCATCTAAAAATAATCCGTCGCTGTTGCGCATATTTTCTGCAATTAATACTCGTCTGCCCATCGCTTTTTGCTTGAGCTGATTAATTAAATCACCAGCAGTTATAAGACCTGTAACGGTTATGCTATGTCCAAAATAATCATTTACTATTGGCACGACTTCAAAACAAGAATGCCCACATTTCGCTTCCATTTTTGCCTGTATTCTATGCATCATATCGGCAGCATCGGTCGATGTAGCAACAATAGGTACATCGACATCCAAAGAACAGCGACCACTTTCTATCGCAATATTTGCCGCATCTTCAAATTTTCTGATTAAGCCAACGCCATTTTCTATTTGTATATAATTATCATAATAACTAGCTGAGGGAATTGCTAGTTCCGCTCTTTTAAAAAACTCATCTGCCGCATAAACAAAGCGAGCATTGATTTTATCTAATAATCTTTTTTGCCATTTATCTATCTGCGCTATTATTTCACGCGCCTTTTTCTTATTCACTGCTTTTAAACGCGGCAAATTCTCCCTATATTTTGTCATACCAACTGGTACCACTGCCATTGATTGCATTTCAGGATACAGTGATGCCAAAAACTCTATCGTTTCATCTAAATATTTGCCATCGTTAATTTCTGGTAAAAGTACCACTTGACCATTCATCGTCAACCCTGCCGCTTTTAATTCTAATAACCGCTCTTTGATTTTTCCTGCCTCTTTATTGCCAAGCATCATTTTACGTCTACTAGGGTCAATTACATGTACAGAAATATTAATCGGCGACATTTTATAATGAATCAAACGCGCAAAGAGCTCATCGCTCATATTTGTAAGCGTGACAAAATTGCCCATCATAAAGGATAAGCGCGAATCATCATCTTTAAAGTAAAGCGTCTCACGCATACCTTCTGGCATCTGGTCAATAAAACAAAAAATACATTTATTGCTACAACTTTTAGCACAATCGATAATAGGATTCGTAAATTCTAAGCCTATATCTTCATCTACATCTTTTTCAATTTCTAAATCCCAAACTTCACCGTCAGCTTTTTCAATCGTTAAGGTCAATTCCTCGTCATCACGGTAGTAAAAATAATCCATAATATCAATGACTGGCATGCCGTTTATTTCCAAAAGCACATCCCCAACTTCTATGCCCATTTCTTCGGCGATACTACCATAACCGACTTGTTTAATAGTCGCTTTCAAGCGATTCCTTTTCCTTCATAATCTTGCTAATTTCTTCTAAAAAAGATTGGGTATCTTTAAACTGACGATAAACAGAAGCAAATCGAACATAAGCGACTTCATCAACAGCTTTTAACGCGCGCATAATATGCTCACCAATCACATTTGATGGAACTTCACGTGCCATACTATTATTGAGTTCATGCTCTATCGCGTCGACCATTTTTTCCATTTGTTCTGTTTTTACTGGTCTTTTTTCACAGGCTCTAATAATCCCCCTAATTACCTTACCCCTATCAAAGACCTCGCGTGTACCATCTTTTTTTACCACCACTAATGGCACTTCTTCTACCTTTTCGTATGTCGTAAAACGTTTATTGCAATCGCCACATTCGCGACGACGGCGAATGGCAAAATTATCTTCTGTCGGGCGTGAGTCCACTACTTTTGAACTATCAGCCCCGCAAAAAGGACATTTCATACTTACTCCTCATTTTATACATTAATTTATAACTATTCTGTTCACTCGCGTTGTCATCCTGAGAAGCGAAGCGACGTGAGGATCTTAACGCGAAAAATTCATATTTTAACTAAACAATCGCATTTTCTTTCATAAATGCTTCAATTTCATCTGGTGTTCTCAAAATTTCTTCTGAGAGTGTTTCGTAACCATTCTCTGTCACTAACACATCATCTTCTATCCTAATACCAATGCCTTCTTCGGCAATATAAAGACCAGGTTCTACTGTGATTACCATGCCTGCTTTTAAAGGCTCATTTCTATCAGAAATATCATGCACATCTAAACCTAAATGATGGCTAACGCCGTGGTAATAATATTTATCCAAATCTTCATCTTTTTCAATTAAGCCAATTTTCTTTAACTCAACGCAGTAGTATTCACGGCAGGTTTTATTTAATTCATCAAAAGGCAATCCTGGTTTAATAATCGATTTAACCTTTGCCTGTGCTCCTAAAACAATTTCCATTAGCTGTCGTTGACGATCACTATATTTACCACTAATAGGGAATGTACGCGAAATGTCAGCACAATAATTATTTGATAAAGCACCTAAATCCATTAAAATTAGGTTTCCATCTTCAAGCTTTGCCCTGTTTTCAACATAATGCAAAATCACAGCATTTTTACCAGAAGCGGCAATAGTATCAAAAGAATTGCCTAAACTACCAGCATAGGTAATACTATGTTTAAATAAAGAATCCATTTGGTACTCGTATTTTCCCGCTTTTAAATTCTTCATAATTAATTGTAAGCCATCATTTGTATAGGAAATTGCCTTTCTAAGTTCTTCTATTTCATAATCTTCTTTAATCATTCTCGCCTTAATTAAAGCTTTTAAGGCATTTTTCACTTTAACGTGAGGATATTTTTTCATAAAATCAGCTAACCAGCGCTCACCGACTTCAAATGACCTATCATATACCAAGCGATTACTATCAGTATACACGTATTTTAAATCGCCAGCGGATGCTCTATTGATAGAAGATAACTGAGCGATAAACGTATCAAAGTCCTCTAAATAATGCACTTCATCAACCGCACTAATCTCTTTTGCTTCATCTTTTGTCATTTTGTAGCCAACCCATTTTTCTATATCATAATTAGGTTTTTCAATAAAAAGATGTGTTTTACACTGCTTTTTTGTTTTGTGCATGACTAAGATAAAATCTGAGCGTTCAATACCCGTTAAATAATAAAAATTCTTATTAATGACAAAAGGATACTCTTGATCAGCGCTAGATGTTTTCAATTCTCCTGAAAAAATAACTAAAATACTATCTTTTTTTAACTCTTTATAAATTTTTTTTCTATTATTTTGATATACTTGCATAACTCCTCCTTATAGTAATTGTAATAATTGTTCTATACTAACCAAGTCTTTCGCAATAATTTGACTTGGTAATGCCGCTTGATTAAATAATAAATGCTGATAATTTTCTGGTACACGCGCCGTTAAAAATACTTCACTTAAATTTTTAGCTGTTAGCGAGCGTTTATTCCTTCTAAAATAAACTTGTTCTATTGCTAACAAAATATTTAAACATTGTCTCAGACATACATCAGAAAAACGCGCTACTGATAATACATGTTGCCTTGCACCCACTGGTAATTTATAAGGCAAGATATTATTAACTGAAGCAATTGCCATATCTTGTGTCTGCTCTTTTTCAACAGCATCACCGCCAATAAATGGGTACAATGAACTCTCAACATACCAGCTTTCAATTTGATTTAAAAAATAACCCGAATGTAAACTATAGCCTTTATTGATCACTCTACTTCTACCCATACGTGTAGAAATGCCAGCGACAACCGCTGCCAAGCTAACATCTAAGGATTTAAAGTCTTCTTCCAACGATGATAAACGCAAACCTTTATGCACGATATCATCGATTAAAAGTACAGGCTTTTGGAAAGCCTTAATTATCTCTATCTGCGCGTAGACATTATGATAATCTGGTTTCTCTACAATTTGATAATAACTCAAACTACTATCATAGAGTCTTTCTGTATGCAGCGTTTTTGTCACAGAATCAGGCAACAACCACTGTCTATAAATATCGCCAAAAGGTACGCATATATACTTGCCCCACTTACAATCAGCTTTAGGTGCATTAATATTCTTAATGATACTATTTATTTTATCATAAAGCATGCGTCTATCAAAGGCTAAAATTGCAATTCCTGCTCTTTCTTTGCTTAATGCATGCAATAATTGTTGTCTTGACTCGGCAATAGCCTTTCTCAGCGTAGGTTCTTTACGATAACTATCCTTAAAAGCAGACTGTGCGTCTAAAATAATGACAACTGGTTTTTTAAATACAGTTAAATAATCACCTTTTTTTGTCACATCGATATAGCCTGTCATTTCTAAATGACGTTCGACTTGTTTATTGTTTTTATCTACTTGATATAAAGCGTATTCATAACCATGATTATGAGCATGAACTAATATTTCTGTATGTAGCGCCAACCAATGATTTTCTAAATCTTTTGCTTTTCTTGCCAATAAAAACTCGATTTTAATGGTGTTTTCTAAATACAATTCACTATAATTACGCTTAATTGTTTCTAACCTTCTTAACTTTTGATATTCTTCTTCAATCAAAGCCGAATAGATGGCAACGGCATTGATTTTTCCCGTTTTAAGATTACGATTAATAAATATATACTGTTTACGTTTATTCAAATATTCACTGACATCAAGGACAAATTGCACTTTAATCTCTGCCACTAATTCTGGCTCTAGTGGTGCTTTTAAGATACTAGTATTAGCCGTCGAAATAACATCGGTTTTAAAGGTCGGTTCATTTCTATAAAGATTGCGTTTGGCAATTTCTCTACTGGCAAAAATATCGACCATATCACTAATATCTTCACCCTGATTTAAGGCCTTTCTAATCATTTTCGGTGTGATTTGAGTTACATCTAAATCTGCACTCATATATTTTGCAGAATCGAATTCCTCCATCTTTTCCAATAATTTTTTCGAACAGCGTTTATTTCTACCGATAATTACATGCGGTATTTTTTTAATCGCTGTATTTTTATCTTGATAAATATCTTGTTTTAAAACGGCATCTTCACCGACTACCATATCAACTTCTTCTGCATTTAAAAGTTGTTTTAAATTTTGTTCTACCTTATCAGAACTTCTATCAATCACTGGCAAGGTTCGCATTAAGTAAACCGAAGGAAGATCGGCAATGCTCAATTCCAATAAACGCCGTCTTAATAATAATGCCTGAGTTTTTCTCTGCCACTGTAGTTTATCAAAATCGATATAAACATCATAAGCATTTTTGGCGAGTTTAGCAACAATTTCTTTCTGCCCCAAGCTAAAAGGATCAAAACTACCAGTAAAATAAGCCACTTTCACCTTTTTATCACACTTATAGTCACCGATTTCATGTCTATATTCAATTAAAAATGCATAAATACTATTATAACCATGAGCATAGTTAAGCGACTGCGCACTCAATTTCTCAGGCAAACGCTCCATAATCAAAATGAATTTTTGTAAAAAACGCTCTAATAATTGATACCGCGCCTCTAAATAATCATAACTACTAAATAAATTACTACTAAAAGCATTGAAAGCTGCCACTTGCACCGCTTGTTGATGTTGAACTAATCCTCTAAATAAAACGGCTAATGCTCTGTTAGCTTCTTCGCTAGCTAAATTGAAACCAGGTTGTCTAAGCCACGATTTTAGCGTATAACTGACCGTTTCTAAGACCATTATTTTTTTTGTCTCAAAACCGCTCTCTAAAATTCGATTTAAGTCATCTAAAACTTCACAGCTATCTTCTTTTCTTAATTTGCTAATTAAATCGCCAATAACAGCGGGTAAAGTTTTACTATAATTATCCGATTCCATACCGCTAAGTAAATCACAGACGACGTCGTTTTTCTCCGCAGTATTAAGTTTTGGAAAAACAATACTTAAGAGTTTAGCCGCTTTTTGTCTAACTTCAAATGCACTACTAAGTTTAACCAAATTAATCAAGTGAGCAATCCAATAATAATAATCCTCACTGTCATTAGCCACGATTTGAGCAATAATATCGAGATTAAGCAGTTTTTGCCAAACAGGCACATAACGTTTTAAATTATTTAAGGCTAAAAATTGATAATCAAGCTTTTGTCTCACAAATTGTTCACCGCTTTCTTTCAAACACAATAAGCGGAACAAATCCTCATTGCCTAAATGATATTTTCTATCAATAATTTTAAACGCTAACTCATCGATTGGTGTAAAACCGACATAAGCGTACTTATAAATAGTATAAGCGGCAAATTCCTGCGACTTTTGTTTTTTTAACATTCGCTCCAAAATAAGCGCAAAACGATCTAAATGAGCTTTCATAAAATCGGCAAGTTCAATTTCATAAAAACTTTCTAATAAATAAATTTGTAAATCGAGTTTACTATTTTCAATTAAGGAAAGTAAAATATCAATGATTGCAAAATCATTAGGCGACTTCTGAATAACTGCTTTAAACAGTTTTGCCAATGCCTTTGCCAATCGTGTGCTCTTTGTCGCCGATAGGCCTTTAGCCGCTAAAAAGCGCTGACAATAGCCTTTTAAAACCTCAGCTTTTGATACCTTATAAATATCTTCATCAACAGATGGCGGCAAATACTTACTATATGGAGCATCAAAACTAGTAATAATCTCCGCCATTAAATCGACCGCTTGATAACGTCGATTTTCTTCTGTTTCCACCAAGTACTCAAACAAAAAATTCAATAATAATAACTTTTGTTTCGGCGTTAAATAAAGCGAAAACTGTCCTAATAAAGTGAAATAGCGACTAATTTCCAAACTAGAATCACAATTATTAATCTTATCCAAGAGTTCAAGCAAAGAATTTTCACTACGCAAACTATGCATAGCCGCAAAGCTATGCTTAAAAGATGATAATTTCAATTCATCAATATTTTCTTTTAAATGATAAGCGTGCGCGCTTTCAGGTTTCAAAATAGGTTCAAGCGCAGAAAAACTAGTTCGCACACCTAATGATACTAAATATTTTTCAAAATCAGCCAATTTATTATAGACTTTTTGATAGCGAAGTTCCTTCGCGCTATCGACATTATCGAGTTTATGTAAAATCACGGCAAAGGATTCAGCTAAATCATAAAACTTCATCGGTCTTGGCGGGGCAACTTCTGCTTCTTTCACGCGGAAGTCAGAATAAATCAAGACCATAGATTCAATAGACAAACTTTCAAGCTCTAAATCCCACGTCGAGTGATTGACCGCTATATTGCGTATATAATCTAACCGCTTACGATAACACCATTCTTCTGTGTAATAATAATGATAATAAGCAACTTTTCTTGATTCTTCAGGTTTACAACCAAATTTACCAATATCGTGCACAGCCGCTGCACCAGAAACAATGCCTAAATCTATCGCTATGCCTTTCTCTTTTAACTGTCTCGCGATAAAAAGCGCCAAATAATGCACACCCGTAATATGCTCTAAACTAGTATAAGGAAAAATCTCACGATTTAACTTCATTAATTCATAAATATAATCAAAGCGAAAAGCATTTCTAAGAATACCATACTCACGTTTATCTTCTAAAGCTTGATATTCAGCCTCTGTCAACAATTCAAAGGGATAATCCTTGACAAAATCCGTATTGCCATATTCTCTTTCATAAATGCTCACTTGGCGATAAAGTTCCAAAAAAATCAAAGCGTTTGATTTAAAATCAGGCAAATCAGGGATAGTCGCATTATCGGGATAAGTAAGCGAAAGAAGATACTGATAAATACCATCTCGCCATAATTCTAAAGCCTTTTTATCAGCGCTAGGCATAAATAATTCTAACAGCTCTAAACTGCGATAACAATCCTCCTTTAACAAACTAGCTAAACCACTTTCAAAATCACTACTCAAAAGAAGGTCAAGCCACTGATTGTCGGGCTTTATTTGATAAAAACGCTCCAAATCCTGCGCTATTTCAGTAATCATTTGCCTAGCTATTAACTGCATAAATATCCCCTTAAATACACTCGAAAATACAACTAACGTGGTATTGATACCCTAAAAAGTAATAAAAAAACAATAGTCAAGAAGAGTTATATACAAGTAATAGGTATCACCGTGTTTTCTTTATCTAAAGGTAGTATTATCGGCGACATTGAAATAACAAGTCCTTTTCCTTTCGTCTTATTCAAATTATTAATCACTGAAAAATGTTTGATAGCACTCTTTTTAGGGCTGGCAGATTTTTTGATTTCAACGGGGTATAAAACATCATTATCTGAAATAATTAAATCAATTTCCCTTTTATTATTATCTCTATAATACGACAATCTCGTTCTTGGATCTAAGCCTTTATTAGTATACGTTTTTATAATTTCGCTAATGACATAGGTTTCAAACATAGCACCAGCCATTGCAGAAACTTGCAATGCTCTTGGATTATTCCAATAGCTAAGATAGCAAGTGAGTCCCGTATCCATAAAATAAATTTTAGGTCTTTTAACAATTCGTTTTATTATATTTGAACTATAAGAATTCAAAAGATAAATAATGCCAGAACTTTTTAATATACTAATCCAACGTTCAGCCGTTTTACCATCAATTCCTACATCTTTTGCAATATCACTTAAATTAAGCTCACTAGCAGTCCTTGCAGCAAGACTAGACATAAACTGTAAAAACTTGTCCTCATTTTGAACATAAGCTAAATTTTTAACATCTCTTTCAATATAAGTTTGTACATAAGAAGAATAATAATCTTCCGATTTTAAGTCTTTATTCACCAACATAGCAGGCATAGAGCCTCTATATATGGCGTCAAAAATATCATTGGCACTTTGATTTTTATGAATAGTCAAATCGTTTGAAGGGATAAACACTTTTTCCCCATAAGCATAAATTTCAGCTCGACTAAGCCCATATAAATTTAAAATCCCGACTCTACCAGCTAATGACTCACTAACATTTTGCATTAAACTAAATACCTGTGACCCCGTTAAAAAATACTGTCCACTTTCCTTATTTTCATCAACTCTGATTTTTATGTAGGGAAATAATTCTGGCGCATACTGTGCCTCATCAATTATAATCGGTGGAGTATAAGTTTGTAAAAAAAGCTCTGGGTCAGTCCTAGCTAACGTCCTTAAATTAGGATAATCCAAAGTTACATAATTCAATTTTTTTCCAAATTCAATATTTTTTAAAACAGTTGTTTTACCTACCTGCCTTGCACCAGTTAGCATAACAACAGGAAAATTTTTACTAAATTCGAGTATTTTTTTTTCTATAACCCTTTTAATATACATATAAACAACTCCCTCTTATACAAATTCGGAATCTCGTTCCTAATTTGTATAATACCCCAAAACGCGCAATTTGTCAATGATTTTATCATACAAATTCGGATTCTTATTCCTGATTTGTATAAAACAACAAAATAAGCATTGGCATAATCAAATACCAATGCTTATTTTTAAATTACTGTTTTATAATTTCAGCATTAAGTGCACTAGCGCGACCGCACCAAGAAAACAAAGTTTTCAATGAGAAGTTCATCGTGTACTTTTTGCCACTATAAGAATCTTACAGCTTTCCCCGCGTTGTCATACAGAGGAGCAACGCGATGTAGGTATCTTAACGCGGGGTTTACTTCATCATCTTTTCAACCATCATAGCAAGTTCTGCTCTGGTAATTTCTGCCTTAGGGTCTAATAACTGTATATCATTAGGAGTTGCTATTCCCTTAGCAATTGCCCATGCAAAAGGCTCTTTCGCATAATCAGAAACCTCATTAATATCCTTATGCGTAGCTAGATAATCTAATTCTAATTTTGTCGCCTTCGCCTTACTATAACGATATAACTCCGTAATAATCTGCTCACGAGTAAGCGTGTCTAGTGGAGCAAATTGCGACTCACTATAGCCATTGACAATATTATTTGCCTTTGCCCAACTGGTAGATTTATCATACCAAGAACCTTTTTTTACATCAGCAAATCCGCTTGCGTTTTCCACTACTGGCTGTCCTGCTACTCTGTATAACGCAGTCACGAGTGTCGCCCTATTCACCGTTTGATTTGGTGAAAACTTGCCATCACCCGTACCTTTTAAAATATTTTTTTCTGCTAATTTAGCAATTGCTGGATAATAATAGTCACCGACATTGAGGTCAGCATAAAGTGATTGTTCTGCTTTAACAGTTTCGACTTCTTTCTTCACCTCACTAGTTGCTACCACAGGAGTACTATTATCATTTCCCTCGTCTTCATCATCATTTTCATCTACATCATCATCATCGTCGTCGCTATCATCATCACTATCATCGTCATCATCACTATCGACAGTTGTCGTTTCTTCTACTGTTGTTGTCATCTCTTCCGTCGTCGTCGTTGTTTCTTCCGTCGTCGTTGTCGTTTCTTCCGTCGTCGTTGTTGTCTCTTCCGTCGTCGTTGTTGTCTCTTCCGTCGTCGTCGTTGTTTCTTCCGTCGTTGTTGTCGTCTCTTCCGTCGTTGTTGTCGTTTCTTCTGTCGTCGTTGTTATCTCTTCCGTCGTCGTTGTTTCTTCTTCCACTGATGCATACAGTGGATTTCTTACTATTCCCGTTTTTCCATCTTTTCTTATTAACGCATAACCTTCAGAAAACTTAGTCATAGAACATGTATCATCACCCTTGTTTATTTGAATTACTGGTTTGAAATTTTCATCAACAAAAATATAATCTTTATCTAAATTCATACGATATAAACCATCACATAATTGACTAATAGTACCAGTACCATGATTATACAAATCTTCTTCATATTCTGCTACTTCTGCTACTTCTTTACCTTTGTTATCAAAAACCACTCCACGCTTATTCTTTTCAGCAATTAAATATTTATCATCATGCCAATGTATCTTATCATATTCCATTGGGATAATAAATTCACCAGTTTTATCAATTACTCCATATTCTCGACTGTCATTAATTGTAATGCTTAATCCATTTTTAAAATCACTAGCGCCTTTTACATCATCACTTAAAGCAATCACAAAATTAATGTCATCGATTGAATCAACTGGGGTCTGGTCAATAAAACCATATTTCTGATGATAATTCTTAACTAATGCTAACCCTTCAGAAAATGGTCGCAAAGACAAACCGTCACCAAAGGTATTTACACGTATAACTTCTTCACCTAATTTATTTATATATCTACATCCCTCAATCTCTACAGCCGCTAAGCCTTCTGAAAATTTAATTTTTGGATAACCACGACTAGTTATAATTTCATGCGCATTACCATCTTTTTTAAATGGTATCACTAATTTTCCTTTTTTATCAATGAATGCCCAATAATAAATAGCACTATTAGAATACCCTGGAAGAAACATGCCACCATACTCCATAACAGAAGCTAAGCCTTCGGAATAGTCACTAATACTATCATAAATACAAGGGACTACAAGCTCTCCCTTTTCATCTATTACACCACTTTTATCATCTTTTTTAACAACTGCCATACCTTCTGAAAATTTTCCTATTTCATCATATTCACCATAAGGTACTATTTCACGTCCAGTCTTATCTATCATGCCTTGTCCCTGTCCATAAGATTTATTACTAAAAGCAAAACCATTATTAAAATTTTCATACCATAATTCAGGATCTTTGCTAAACGGTATAATAAGTTCACCTTTTGAATTAATGAAACCCTCATAGCTTAAATTATCTGGACCCGATACCCCATTATCAACTCTAACCTTAGCTAAACCCTCACGAAAACTATTTGCATATGAATATTTTAAATCAACTACTACTTCTCCCTTTGTATTAATATAGCCCCATTTCTCAGTCCACATTCCAGTTTCTAACGAAACTGGAATTAACCCACTACTAAAAACACTTTTAGCAGCATAAAAATCATATTCAGTATCAAGCCATTGTATATCTAAATCATCAATCCCTTTCACTTTCTCCGTTTTCTTAAAAAATTTTAACACATCGTTATCATCAGCATAAACTCTTAACCCAGTAAGTGGCAAAGAACCCAACACCAATGCAAATGTTAAAAACAATACCGCTAACTTCCTACACTTAGTAAGACCTTTCTTCATATAAATCTCCTTTCGTTAAATCATTGTTATATTATTGTCAATTAAAACAAAAAGTTTCACATCTATTATATATATATATATAAGTTGTCAAGAGGAAAAGCGAAAAAAATATTTTTATTTAAAAAATATATAAAAAACATCACTTTTTACGATTTATATACAACGAACTTCCCTTCGGAATTTTCAATTCCTTTGGTCAGTCGCGCTAGCGCGCTAAATATCAAGGTCATTAGTTGACAATTGAAATGCAAGCATCTCATTGTCAATAATGACTTTTCTAATCATCGCTGTTTAGTTCGCGGAGATTGCGACGTCGCTTCTCTCCTCGCAATGACAACACGGGAAACACAATCTCACGCTAAGATTCCTACGTCCTCACTTCGTTCGTCCTCTGAATGACAGCGTGGGGTTTCGCTTTGCTCCTCAGGATGACAGCGTGGTATTTGTGTGCAAGCTGCACACTAGTACCCCTTTTGCTATTGACTATATTATTTTGAGGATGATATAATATAGCTGTATACGGAACGGAGACGTCTTCTAAAATTAAATCGAAAGCAGTTACAATTTTAGGAGGAGTTATGAATGAAAAAGAAAACACAGCAATAATATCAAAACCTAATGTTAAACGCACAATAGCTGACAGTTTTTTTATCAAGCTTTTTTCTAATGCAGAAAATTTATTAGCGCTGTATAATACATTATTAGACGAGAGAGAAAAACTAGATAACATCACTGTAGATGATATAACATTACTTGATATTAGAACAGTAATGATTAATGATTTGTATAATGATTTAAGCTTTGTTGTTAAAGACGAGCTTATTATTATGACAGAAGCACAAAGTACATACACCAAAAACATAGTCACAAGATTACTACTATATGTATCGAGAGCGATAGAAGAATATTTACGAAAACAAAACGAGGATAACAGCATCAAACAACTTTATAACAGTAAAACAGTGATATTACCCAAAATCAAACTGTTCACCATTTATACTGGGGAAAGAAGACTTAACAATCATACGCTTAGATTAAGCGATATCATGGCAAATAACAATCTTGTTAG
>PDWI01002914.1_pt1 | contig 25141 bp, 17 predicted proteins | sample 1430891 | NCBI WGS metagenome assembly PDWI01 (sample SAMN01162508, study PRJNA174530) | Oral metagenome, whole genome shotgun sequencing project. | biome: Marine environment; feature: Marine mammal; material: Swab sample of the gingival sulcus; isolation source: swab sample of gingival sulcus...
GCTCCGCAGCTTTTTCATTTTATGGTGGGCGGTACAGGGATCGAACCTGTGACCCTCGGCTTGTAAGGCCGATGCTCTCCCAGCTGAGCTAACCGCCCGGTGTTAATCGACGGTGAGGAGTTTTACCAGCTTCCCTTGCTTGCGTCAAGGAAAATAATCAACGTTTTCGATTTTTTTGCCCTTTTCTTTTCTCTCCCATATCAACGGGTTGTTTTACTTTTTTCCCTTTAAAAATTTTCCCTACAGAACAGGCAAGGGCCGCCTCCAGCACGGTATCCATATGCTCTACCGGCTGAATAACAAGAGCCTTGCGGATCCGCACCGGGACATCCGCCAGATCCTTCTCGTTGGCCTGGGGGATAAGGACATGGGTGATGCCACCGCGTTTGGCCGCCAGCAGCTTCTCTGTCAGACCACCAATGGGCAGGACCCGACCCCGCAGAGTGATCTCTCCGGTCATCGCCAGATGATGCTTTACCGGCACCTTAAGCAGCGCCGAGGCAAGGGTTGTGGCGATGGTGATTCCGGCGGAAGGGCCGTCCTTGGGAATAGCACCTTCAGGGACATGCACATGGATATCAAGATTCTGATAAAAATCCGTCTCCAGACCCAGTACCCCGGCACGCGAGCGAATATAGCTCAACGCTGCCTGCGCCGACTCCTGCATCACATCACCCAGTTTACCGGTAATGATCAATTTGCCGGAACCAGGCATCAAAATTGCCTCAATTTGCAGCAGTTCGCCGCCAACCTCCGTCCAGGCAAGCCCGGTAGTTAAACCAACCTCATCGCACTCTTCCGCCTGGCCATAACGATATTTGGGAGTGCCAAGAAATTTGCCAACACTCTGCACGCTGATACGATACTCCTTGCGCTTCTCACCTTTCTTCTGCCGATCTCTCGCAATCTTCCGGCATAACGAAGCGATCAGGCGTTCCAGATTCCGTACACCGGCTTCCTTTGTATAGCGCCGGATAATCTCTGTAATCGCGCCCGCGGTCAGCTGTATCTCCCGCTTCCTGAAACCATTCTCCTTCAACTGTTTCGGCACCAGATAGTTACGGGCAATCTCCAGCTTGTCCTCTTCGGTATAACCGCTGATGGATATAATCTCCAGCCTGTCCTGCAGCGGAGCGGGAATACCGTGCAGGCTGTTGGCAGTGGTGATAAAAAAGACGTTGGAGAGATCGTAATCAAGATCGAGATAGTGATCGTTAAAGCTGCTGTTCTGTTCAGGATCAAGCACTTCAAGCAGAGCGGCAGAGGGATCACCACGAAAATCGGTGGACATCTTGTCCACCTCATCCAGGCAGAAGACCGGGTTGGAAACACCAGCCTTCTGGATAGACTGAATAATTTTCCCAGGCATCGCGCCAATATAGGTGCGCCGATGCCCTCTGATCTCCGCCTCGTCACGCACGCCACCAAGGGAGAGCCGCACAAATTTCTTGCCCACGGCCCGGGCAATGGAGCGGCAGATAGAGGTCTTCCCCACTCCCGGAGGCCCAACCAGACAGAGGATCGGACCCTTGAGTTTTTTGACCTGCGCCTGAACCGCGAGATACTCCAGTATCCTCTCCTTGGTTTTGGCAAGGCCATAATGATCGGTATTTAAAATTTTCTCCGCCTTGCCGGGATCAATCCTTGACCTGCTTTTTTTATCCCACGGCAGGCTGACCACCGTATCAATATAGTTACGCACCACCGTTGTCTCGGCAGACATTGCCGGCATATTCTTTAGCTTGGACAGCTCCTTGACCGCCTTTTTATATGCCGCTTCTGGCATCTTTTTCGCTTTAAGGGTCTTCTCCAGCTCTTCCAGTTCATCAAGCCCTTCTTCATTCTGGTTGATCTGGGACTGAAACTCGCGGATTTTTTCATTCAGGAAATAGTCCCGCTGATTCTTGCTCATCTTTGCCTTGACCTTGACATTAATGGAGTGCTCCATCTCCATCAACTCAATCTCGCGCTGCAGAATAACCAGCACCCTCTCCAGCCGGGCCGCCAGCGCTTTCTCCTCCAGAAGAGCCTGCTTCTCCGCGGATTTCAATGGCAGATGGGCGACAATCACATTAAAAATCTTTCGCGCGTCCTGAAGGGCGTCCAGTGATTTCAGCACATCCTTGCTGATCTTTCTGTTTCTCTCGGCATAGCTGAAAAAACTCTGCCGCATATTTCTGTTATAGGCCGCCAGAATGTGGTCATCCGTATCCTTTTCCACACAGACAGCCACCTCTGCCTGCATAAAATCACCATGCGACAGATAGGAGAGAATCCGCGCCTTTTCGCGTCCTTCAACCAGCGTTTTGATAGTACCGTCAGGAAGACGCAGCAGCTGCATAACGGACGCCAGTGTGCCATACTCGTACAACTCGCCCGATTCAGGATTGTCAACCCCGGAATTTTTCTGGGTAACAAGCAGGATTTCCGTTTTTCTGTTCATCGCATCTTCAAGAGCGGCAACAGAACGCTCGCGACCAACAACAAGAGGCACAACCATCCCGGGAAAAACAACAACGTCCCGTAATGGCATTAATGGATAAAGCTGTGTCACAGAAACTCCTTGTTCAAAAAATCATCACTTATATGCTTAACAGTGTCTCCGGCAGAAAACGCTATCTTTTCTGCCGCCCCTTCTTCCCGGCGGCATCGCCGTCATAGATGAGTACCGGATACTCACCCTGTGTGACCACCTCCTTGTTGATCACACACTCCTGAACCCCCTCTTTTGACGGCAGTTCATACATAACATCAAGCATCGACTCTTCCATCACCGAGCGCAGACCACGGGCACCGGCCTTTCTCTCAATCGATTTCTTCACCACCGCCTGCAGGGCCCCTTCAGTAAAACGCAACTGAACACCATCAAGGCCAAACAGCCGTTTATACTGTTTGGTCAGCGCGTTTTTCGGCTCTTTCAGAATACGAATCAGATCCCCTTCTTCCAACTCCTCCATGGTGGCGATCATCGGCAGCCGGCCAACCAGTTCCGGGATCAGGCCAAATTTAAACAGATCTTCCGGCTGGGTCTGCTGCAGTATCTCACCTATCTTGCGCTTGTCATCGCCTTTTACCCGGGCACCAAAACCGATCGATTTACCCCCGCCCCTGCGGCTGACAACCTTATCAAGGCCGACAAAGGCACCACCAACAATAAAAAGGATATTGGTGGTATCAATCTGTATCATCTCCTGCTGCGGATGTTTCCTGCCGCCCTTTGGCGGCACCGAGGCCGTTGTTCCCTCAATAATCTTGAGCAACGCCTGCTGCACCCCTTCACCGGAGACATCTCTCGTCAGGGAGGCACTGTCTGATTTACGGGCGATCTTGTCTATCTCATCGATATAGATGATCCCCCGCTGTGCCTTCTCCACATTATAGTCTGCCGCCTGCAGCAGTGAAACCAGAATATTTTCGACATCCTCACCGACATAACCCGCTTCTGTCAGGGTCGTCGCATCAGCCATCGAGAACGGCACATCGAGTATCCTCGCCAGGGTCTGTGCCAGCAGGGTCTTCCCTGAGCCAGTGGGGCCGATAAGAATAATATTTGACTTCTGCAGCTCAACATCGCCCTCTTCTGCCGGCGCCTCAATGCGTTTATAGTGGTTATGTACCGCAACGGAAAGCACCTTCTTGGCGTAGAGCTGGCCGATGACATAGTCATCAAGATGCTGATGGATCATTTTTGGCGTAAGCGTCTTGAGATCTTTTTCTTCGGCAGTTCCCACCGTCTCTTTTTCGCTGCTATCCTCCTGCTCCAGAATCTCATCGCACAGGGTAACACACTCGTTACAGATACAGACATCCGGCCCAAAAATAATTTTTTTTACATCGTCCTGTGTCTTGCCGCAGAACGAGCAATGTACCTTATCGGGAAGTTGCTTATCCATTTTTCTCCATCAGTTTTCAGCAAAGATACTTTTTCAGTAATACCGTAGTAACAGAAAGCAGTTAATCAAGCCCCCGTTTCGTCTTCTGCCAACTCCTCTCTTTTGGCAAGGACCTTATCAATAAGGCCGTACTGCTGCGCCTCTTCAGCACTCATAAAGTAATCCCTTTCCGTATCGGCAGTGATAGTTTCAATACTGCGTCCGGTATGCGCGGCCAGCATCGCGTTCAGATTCTCCTTCATGCGTAAAATCTCTTTGGCATGAATATCAATATCTGTCGCCTGCCCCTGAAAACCACCCATCGGCTGGTGGATCATGATTCTTGCGTTCGGCAGACTGTAACGCTTACCTTCGGTACCGGCAGCAAGCAGAAAGGCACCCATTGAGGCCGCCTGCCCCATACAGAGGGTGGCAATATCGCATTTCACATACTGCATGGTATCATATATGGCCATCCCCGCGGTAACGGAGCCTCCTGGAGAATTGATATAGAAAGTGATATCCTTTTCCGGGTCCTCTGCCTCCAGGAAAAGAAGCTGGGCAACAACGAGGTTGGCAACATCATCATTCACTCCCGAACCGAGAAAGACAATCCGCTCCTTAAGCAGCCGGGAATAGATATCAAATGCCCTCTCTCCGCGCGGACTCTGTTCAACAACCATAGGTATAATACTCATTGGACCTCCTGAGATAGCTCAATACATGCATTTACAAATAACTCGACTGCAAAAGGCTCATATGGAACCTGATGCAGTCGCTTTCATCTCACCCCAATAAAAACAGAGAATACTCTAGCTGCCTACTCTTTTTCCGCAGCATCTTCTTTCTCATTGGCCGGAGCCTCAACAAAAACAGCGTGTTCCCGCAAAAACGCAAGAATTTTCTCATTGAGAATCTCATTCATAAACGGGAGCAGATCGTCTCTGTTCTTAAAAAAGCCCTTCACCTCGGCAACAGACATATTATAGCGGTCACCAATGCGCTTGAACCCACGATCCATATCCTCATCTTCCACCTTGATCCCTTCTGCTTCGGCAATCTTTTTCAGGATAAAATCACCGCGCACCCTTTTGGTCGCAACCGGAGCATTCTGCTCAGCCATGCTCTCCCGGTTCAGACCGGCAGATTCAAGACTGACACCCATCTGCTCAAACTGTTTTTCCGTCTGCCTGATCATCTGCTCAATCTCAAAGGCGACCAGGCGTTTGGGCACCTCAAACTGATGGGATTCCAGCAGCTTCTCCACCAGATTATCGGTAACAGAGCTCTCGGCCTCCGTCTCTTTTATCGCGGTTAACCGCTTTTTAACCGACACTTTCAGTTCATCCAGAGTACTGCACTCCTTATCGGCTTTTTTGGCGAAATCATCATCCAGAGCGGGAAGCGCTTTCTCTTCTATCTCCTTTACATTGATGCGAAACTCAACCTTTTTCCCCTTAAGCATCGGGTTGGGATGATTCTCAGGAAAATCGACCTCATGGACTCCTTCCTGCCCCTTCTCCATGCCGACAAGTTTTTCTTCAAACTCTGCGCCCATCATACCGCTGCCGATCTCCACCGAATAGCCATCCTGTTTCACCTGAGCCAGGGCGGTGCCATTATGAAATCCCTGAAAATCAACAGTTACGGTATCTCCCTTCTGCGCGGGCCGTCCCACCACTACCTGCAGCGGCGCCATTGACTTCTGCATCGCTGCGAGATCAGCCTCAATCTCTTCTGCCGAGACCTCAACCTCCGGCTTGACAATTTCAAGTCCCTTGTATTTACCAAGTTCAAACTCCGGGCGGATATCCACCTCCGCAACAAAGGTAAAACTGCCATCATCACCATAACTGGCGTCTTTTATCTCCGGGTGAGTAATCGGGTCGACCTTGTTCTGCTCCACCGCGTCAAAGTAGTTCTCCTGCACCAGCTTCTCGCCGGTTTCGCCCTCTACCTGGCCCTTATAATACTTGATGATAACGTTACGAGGCACCTTGCCGCGACGAAACCCCTTTATACGCACTTCCCGTTTAAGCTTGTCGTACGCTTCATGCAGACGCGGCTGCACCACGTCTGCCGGCAGGGTTATCGTCAATTTTCTGGTAAGAGCGCTTAACTCTTCAACTTGTACATCCATTCAGCTTCACCCTTGTTAAAAAAATGGAAAACCCCGGAGAAAGGGGCGTGCTATATAATAGAATGGTGCGAGAGGGGGGAGTCGAACCCCCACACCAAAGGCGCCAGATCCTAAGTCTGGTGCGTCTACCAATTCCGCCACCCTCGCACCCATACGTGATAACGCATGCAAAACGCTACTTTTTACCGTAAATATCTGTTAGTGTCAAGTTTAACTTATGGTAGTAAAGGGACTTGTAAAATCACAGGGAGACTCCTGCCAGAAGAAGCGTTTCTTTCCTTGCAAATTCCCGATTAGGAACTACTTTCGTGTAGTCTTCTGTTTTACAAACTTTATAAAATTGATATGAGGGACTCGATGACAATCAGTAATACAGCAAAAAAACAGCTAGTTATAAAGAACATCCTTTTCGTTGTTGCTCTTGTTACAGGCCTGTCCGGCTACTCTCTGGCAGCAGCACAGGAGGCCAGCGCCGGCCATGACCAGCAGATCCGCTGGCAATATGACCCTTCCTGGAAGATAGAGGCCGATATCCTTGATATGGCGCACTCTCTGGATGGCAAACACGTCTTCTTTCTCACCCGCGACAAGCAGGTACAGATATTCACCACCAAAGGAGAGCTTCTTGGTGTTATGCCGGTTGATCAGGATGTAACGCATATTGATATCTCACCGGTTGGCGATAAACTCTACCTGTTTGACAGCAGCAAAAAGAGATTCAGTACCGCCTCCATCGTCTTCCAGCGCACTCTGGACACCGCCAATGCCCCGGCAAAAGGAGCGGAAAACGCGCCAATATCCATCGTTGTTTTCACCGATTTTCAGTGCCCATACTGCAAAAAACTACCGCCGGTACTGGATGAAATAGAGAAAAACAACCCTGGAAAGGTGCGTATCTTCTTTAAGAACATGCCGCTGATCTCCATCCATGATATGGCAGAAGGAGCCGCCCGTGCCGGGATCGCGGCAAAGAATCAGGGAAAATTCTGGCCCTACCATGACAAGCTCTTTGCCGCGGAGAAACTCTCCCCTGAAAAACTTCACGCTTTCGCCAAGGAACTCAAACTTGATATGGCGCAATTTGAAAAGGACATGCAGGCACCAGAGACCACAAGAGCCCTGCAAAAGGATATGTACGACGCGCAGAAAGCCGGAGTGGAAGGCACGCCGACCATCTTTATAAATGGCTGGGGGCTTGGTGACCGCTCGGTAGAGGGATTTCAGAAAATGATTGATACCCTCGCTGCTGAAAAAGAGTAATGAACGAACTACAAACAAAAATCCTTGAGCTCACAGACAATACCCGGGCACAGCTGCTCTATGGCGACCTCAACGCCAATCTGCTCGCTCTGGAAAAGGCTGTTGGGATACAGATCCAGGCACGGGGCTCGCAGCTGCGTATCACCGGCCTGCCTCATGAAACAGAGCTTGCGGTCAACCTGTTGCAGCAGCTCTATCAGATGGTGGGCCAGGGCTACCCTCTCTACACAACCGATATAGCCTTTGCGGTAAAGACCCTGGAGCGTGACCCGGAGAGCCAGCTGACGGATATTTTCCTTGACAAGGTCTATGTCGCCACCAAAAACCGGATTGTTGCTCCCAAAACACCGAACCAGAAGCGCTATATCGACGCGTTGAGAACGGCAGATATTGTCTTTGGTATTGGCCCGGCAGGAACAGGAAAAACCTATCTCGCCGTGGCGATGGCGGTGGCAGCACTTACTGCCGGTCAGGTACAGAATATTATTCTTACCCGGCCAGCAGTAGAAGCCGGAGAAAAACTGGGGTTTCTTCCCGGCGACCTCGCACAAAAAGTCAACCCCTACCTCCGCCCGCTGCTGGATTCCCTTACCGCCCTGCTTGGTGCCGACAAGGCATTGGCGCTTATTGAACAGGGTGTTATTGAGATCGCACCGCTCGCCTTTATGCGGGGCCGCACCCTGAGCAACGCCTTTATTATCCTTGACGAAGCGCAAAATACCACCCATGAACAGATGAAAATGCTGCTGACCCGGATAGGGTTTGACTCGCGGGCGGTTATCACTGGCGACACCACCCAGATTGACCTGCCCAGCCGCAGGCAGTCAGGACTGCTGGAGGCCCAGAAACTGTTGACAGGAATAGAGGGTATCCGTTTCTGCAGTTTTAACAGGGATGATATCGTCCGCCACCATCTGGTGCAGAAGATTATTGAGGCCTACGCCAGCAAAAAGAGTTGATGACAACAGCAATCACCCTCCTCCATCCCGACAGCCAAAGATTCCTGCTCAATAAAGAGCAGACAACAAAATTTTGTGACACCCTGCTGCAGGCCGTCGGGAAGACGGAGTTTGCCCTCTCCGTTGTTCTGGTTGATGATAACAAAATCAGGGAGATGAATCTCTGCTACCGGCAGAAAGACAGCGCCACCAACGTGCTCTCTTTCCCCTTTGCCGATGGCGCAGAACCAGCCCTTGTCAGTTTGCCGGTATATGAACTTGGAGATATTATTATTTCACTTGATACCGCTGCAAGAGAGGCACGGGAGTACAGTGTAAGCTTCTCCCACCGTCTCTGCTGGCTGATTATCCACGGGCTTCTCCACCTCTGCGGCATGGATCATGAGCGATCACCGCAGGAGGCAGAGGAGATGGCGGCCCGGGAACAACAACTCCTTCAACACTACCGACAAGAGCTATGCAACGAATAGAAAAACTCCTTTTTCTGACAACCACCCTGCTCTTCTTCTGCCTGCTGCCGCCATGCGGTGCCTCTGCCCAGCCACCACTGCTGCTGAAAAAATACAAGGACCAACAGATTGAAGGCTGGCTGATGAGTGAAAAGCTTGATGGCATCCGCGCCCTGTGGAACGGCAGAGAGCTGACCACTCGCAGAGGTAACAGACTTTTCGCGCCAGACTGGTTTCTGCAGGGTTTTCCTCCCTTCGCGCTGGATGGAGAACTGTGGAGTAAGAGAGATGCGTTTGCCCAAATTCAGTCCATTGTCATGCAAAAGCGTCCCCATGCCGGCTGGAGCCAGCTCACCTACAATATCTTTGATGTCCCGCAGCAATCCGGCGGGTTAAATAACAGGCTCGATGTATTAAAAAAGTGGATGGCAAAAAAGGAGGTCCCCTATCTTCGGATAATCCCGCAGATAACGTGCCGAAACAGGAGCCATCTGCTGCAGTACCAGAAGGAGATTGAAGCCCTTGGCGGAGAGGGAGTCGTCCTGCGCGACCCGAATGCCCCTTATATCCATGGCCGAACAGAGCTCGCCCTGAAAGTGAAGCGTTTTGCAGACGCGGAATGCAGAGTCATTGGTCATAACCCCGGCAAAGGGAAATTCAACGGGATGCTGGGTTCCTTAAACTGCCAGCTTGCAGACGGCACAATATTCAGACTCGGCAGCGGGTTCACAACCATACAACGCAGGAACCCGCCAGCTGCAGGCAGTATCGTCACCTTCAGACATCAGGGCCAGACAGCAGACGGGCTGCCCCGCTTTCCCCACTTTATGCGTGTTCGGGTGATGGAACCCGGGCAGTAACGCGACAGGCCCACCTACCCGGATCATTGTGGTATCAACGGCAGATACTCCGGTTGCCAGCGTATGCGGTCGATTAGTCTTGCCATCCTCGCCTTGTCATTGTTATGGGAAAAATCGGAATAAACACACGGCCGGGACACGCCAGACTCCACCGCACACATCGCAACCGCCAGTGCGACCTTTCTTGCGACATCGGCAAGCTCGCCTATTCTCGGCATAAGCCTCCCCTTTTCCAGCTCCTCTCCGGGCACCATCGCCGAGACAGTTGCTGCCGCGATATCAAAAAACTCAGGTAAAACTTCCCTCGCCCCGGAGACGAGAACGCCCAGGGCAACACCTGGAAAAATCATGGTGCTGTTACACTGGCTCACTTCATAGGAGCACTCCAGTTCATCAATCTCCCGACAGGAGTGACCGGCCGCCATTAAAAAGCCTTCGGCAGACCAGCGGCTGAAATTCTGACAAAAGAGCTCAGGTGTACACGCGTGCTGAAAAAGAAGCAGCACCACCGGCCGGGCAGTCTGCTTTTTCAGTTCGGCAGCGATGGGATCGGTGAAAAAGGTGCTGTCTCCAGTTGTCCCCACCAGAGTTGTTATCGATGCGTGACGAATAATTGCCGCGGCATCGCGAAGATCAATCTCTTTTATCCATGGAAACTGCTCAGGAGCCTTGGCAAACTTGGCGGTAAAAAAAGCCATGTTCTTCTCCCTTGTCAACAACCCGTCCTGACGCAGAATAAAGATTTTATCGCACGCCTTTTTCTCATCAAGGCCCATATTCACCAGCGCCCGCTTTATCTGGGCGGCAACACCAATGGCTCCGGCACCATCACCATGAACAAGAAAATTTTGTTCCACCAGCTTTTCCCTCTTTACCTTCATTGCCGAAAGAATGGTGGCAAGAGCTGCGGCACCGGTACCCCATACATCATCGTTAAAGGAGATTATCTCATCATGGAACGCGGCACAGATGGAAAAGGCATTGGCGGAGGAAAAATCTTCCCACTGGCAAAGGGCACTGGGAAAAACATTGCGAAAGGCACGCACAAACCGGCCGATAAACGAGAGGTACTCCTCCCCTTCCAGTCGGCGGTGACGCCAACCAAGATACTGCTCGTCTTCCAGCAGGGATTCGTTGTCTGTACCGACATCAAGAGTTATCGGCAAACAGTGCCAGGGAGCGATGCCAGCACCCTGGGTATAGATCATGAGCTTGCCCAGACAGACAGCAATACCACCCGCTCCCTGATCACCAAGCCCCAGAACACCCTGATTATCGGTCACCACCGCCACCCGGATATCCCGGTGGGAAAAACGGCGCAGGATGTCTTCCGCCCGGTCAATATTACCCGGATGCAGATGCACACCATGCGCCTGGCGAAACATCGACGAGTAGGACTGTACCGCAAAGCCGACCGTAGGCGTGTAAATAATCTTGATAAAGCGGGGCAGATCTGTTTTGATAAGGGCATGAGCAAGGGTGACATTACGCCCGAAAAGCTCTCGAAAAAAGGTATATTTTTCCAGATCGTCCTTACAAGATGCCACCTTCTTTTTTGCCCCCGCTACCTGCTGTTCGAGAGTTCTTATGCCGGCGGGCAGAGAGCCGTCGAGCCCCAGCTGGACCCTCTCTTCCGCATTGAAGGCAGTGCCCTTGTTGAGATAGTTGGACGAGCGGACAGAAGCACCGCTCGCATACACAGAAAGCTCTCTGGTATTGCCGTATTCATCATATTTAAAGCGAAACAGATTTGCAAACATAGCCTCTCCAGTTAAGTATATTCATCTCCAGGCATGATCCATCATCAACAAACCAGCCCTTTATCTTCATATTGACCCATGGAAGAATGGCAAAAAATCCTGCGGGAAAGTATTACCAGCACCAGCGCTCTGCCTGCAAAGCTGCAACCGACAGAGAGCCCTGCCCTGCTTAACAAGGTAATAGCAGATTTTCCGATGCGAATAAACCCTTATTTTCTCCAGCTGATTGCAGACATTGGTGACCCTCTGTGGAGACAGGCCGTTCCCAGTACCGCCGAGAGGGAGGATTTCGCCTGTATTTATGACCCGCTGGGTGAGGAAAATCAGAGTCCGGTTCCCAATCTGGTACATAAATACCCGGACAGGGTTCTGCTGCTGGTCTCCAGTCAATGCGCGATGTACTGCCGGTTCTGTACCAGAAAAAGAAAGGTGGGCAACAGTAAAAAGATGAGAATTCGCACCGAAGATCTCAACGAGGCCTGCGCCTATCTGCGGCAGCATCAGGAGATAAGGGAGGTACTACTCTCAGGAGGAGATCCGCTGCTTTTGCCGGACGAGCGGCTGGAGCAGATCCTGCGCCAACTGCATCAGCTGCCCAATATTGCAATTATCCGTATCGGTAGCCGGGTTCTCTCCACCCTGCCAATGAGAATTACCGATAATCTTGTCCGCATACTACGGAAATATCACCCTCTCTACCTGAATACCCAGTTTAACCATCCAGATGAATTGAGCCCGGAAGCAGAAGAAGCCTGCCGTAAACTTGCCGATGCAGGTATCCCTCTTGGCTGTCAGACAGTGTTGTTGAAAGGGGTCAACGATTCTCCACAAGTCATTGAAAAGCTTATGGTGAAACTGCTGCAGGTACGGGTAAGACCGTACTATCTTTTTCAGGCAGACCTGAGTCTGGGCACCAACCATTTCCGTACCCCGATCGAGACCGGAATGGCCATCATGCGCCATCTTTACGCAACCACAAGCGGCATGGCGATCCCGACCTTTGCGATAGATGCCCCTGATGGCACAGGAAAAATCCCTCTTACTCCCAACTATATACAACAGCTCTCAAAAAAGACGCTTGTTTTCAAAAATATACAAGGAGGTATCAGCAGCTACCCCCAACCCTGATAAAAAAGCGCAAGAAAAAGTTTATCCTGTCCCCGCAATATGCTACAATGCGGACTGGTTTTGACCCGAGTTTCCCTTATGTTTCCGATTCTACAAACAACCATTTAATATTATTAAAAAACTCCAGGAAAGCTGCTTTCGGAGAAGACTTCAGAAAGCCCGGACTGAAACTAAAGATACGCGCTATCCCCATATACGCGCTATCCCCATAACCTTTGACTGTTGAAAAACAATGAGCAACGACAAAATGCTAACTGAAATTCTGGAGTCCAGAGATCTGCCCACCCTGCCAGATATTGCCTCTGAACTTATCCAGCTCATTTCAAGGGAGGAGACAACGCTGCAGGAGATCGGCGAACTCGTTTCACAGGATATCGCTCTGTCAGCAAAAATATTGAGGATCTGCAACTCGTCGTTTTACAGCTTTCCGCAAAAGATCAGTTCAATAAATCAGGCGGTAACTATTCTTGGCATGAATGCGGTCAGGAGCCTGGTGCTCTCTTTTTCCTTTCTGAACATGGACAGGAAAACGAAAAAAAGCATTTTTAATTTTACCAGATTCTGGGAAAAATCCCTCGCCTCCGCGGTCGGGGCAAAGTGTATTCTGCAACATGTGAAAAACACTGATAATGACGACGTTTTTATCGCTGGTCTGCTGCAAAGTATGGGCGAGCTGATTCTGGTAAACACTTTTCCCGACCGCTACGAAAAGGTGTTGCAACAGCTCGAAAAAGGTGGTGATCGACAGCAGACAGAGACAGAGATTTTTGGCATGACCAATGCTGAAGTGGGAGCCGCTATTGCCACCCACTGGGGGTTTCCGGAAGTTCTTACTCTTCCTATCAGGTATCATGGTAATCCGAGAAAGTATCAGGGCACAAACAAAAAAATACGGCAGATTATTGCGGCGGTCTATCTCGCCGGCCTGCTCAGTAACATCCTCTTTGCAGAGGATAACCCGCAGAAATTTCACAAACAGTTCCGCCTGGAGGCCTCCAGGCTGCTGAAACTGAAACCAGAGGCGATTGAAGATATTCTCGATAACATTCATACGGTATATGCCAAGACCGGAAGATACTTCGATTTACAAGTAAAAAACACAAAATCCGTCCAGGAAATTCTGCAGGAGGCCAATATCAGGCTCAGCCTTATTAATCTCGACTACGATCAGATGAACAAGGAACTCGTTTTTACCAAAATCCGCATGGAAAAACTGATGCAGGAGCTGGAGGAAAAAAACCGGATTCTTGCCAATCTCGCCAATATAGACGGCCTGACAGGAGTTTTTAACCACCGCTATTTTCAGAACTCACTGGAACAGGAGCTTGAACGGGCGACAAGAACAGAAACAGCCATCACCCTTATCCTCACTGATATTGACCATTTTAAAAATTTTAACGACACCTATGGGCATCAGACCGGGGATTTTATCCTTGTTGAATTTGCCAGGCTCATTGAGAAGAACCTTCGTAAATACGATATACTGGCAAGATATGGTGGGGAGGAGTTTGTTATCCTGCTGCCAGATACCGATGCCAAAACCGGCATGCTGGTTGGCGAGAAACTGCGGGAGGCTATTGCCAAACATACTTTTATTGAGAATGGCACGGAGTATCACGTTACAGCATCCTTCGGCGTCTCTTGCAAACAGCCGGCAACAGAAGATGATTTTACCAAGGGGGATTTTATAACCCAGTCAGATATCGCCCTTTACGCGGCTAAGGAGGCAGGAAGGAATCAGGTTGTCTTATATAATTCAACCAAAAGAAAGAAGTGGTTTTCTTTCTAGAAAAGGAATTTTCACCATGCCCTGCAGAGCTATCGGCAAAACAACAATTCTTTGTAGTTGCTGGATCTTTTCACTCTTGCTACTTTCTTCAGCTTATGCTTCCGGCGTTTACGGTGTATATGGAGATCCGGCGGAACTGACGGAAAACTCTATCTCCAAAGTCTGGGGCGCCGCAAAAAAAGAGTGGGTTAACTCACAACAGAAACAGAACAGAGAGGTCTTTTTCACCCTAAACGCCTTTGGCGGCAGCGGCGGCTGGCAACAGTTTCCAGACGCGGTTCCTGTTTTGGCCAATGGAGAGAAACTGCAGACAGAATATGGCGGCATCTGCCCCAGTCATAAAGGCTGGCGGCGGCAGCAGCTGGAGAAGTTGCAACAATGGCTGGAGAAGTTTTCCGGGCAACAGTCTGTCGCCGGGATATGGCTTGATTTCATCCGCTATCCCGGCAGATGGGAGGAGGAAAATCCGGTCATCCCCCAAACCTGCTATTGCGCCAGATGTCTGGCGCTGTTTCAACAGGAATCGGCAATAACTATCCCCCCATCACTGACCACCACACCACAGAAAGCTGCATGGATAGACCAGCATGCCACAGAGAAATGGCAGCAGTGGAAGAAAAAACAGATAATCTCTTTCGTCAGGGAGGTCAGGGAGACGATTGACAGATACCAGACAGAAACACCGGCAAAAACAGAGAAGATCAAGCTGGGAGCCTTTCTCGTCCCCTGGCGCAAATCCGATTTTGACGGCGCGGTAACACTGTCGCTCGCCCAGGACGCGGAAGAGATGGCCCGCTATATTGATGTGTTCTCACCGATGGTTTACCACCGTATGGTTCAGCAACCGGTATCATGGGTCGGCGAGATCAGCCGTTATTTTCAGAATATGGGAGAGAGAGAAGGGGTCGCGACCTGGCCAATCATCCAGAGCGGAGATGTTGATGGTCAGGAATTTTCCGCAGCTCTGCATGAGGTGAAAAAAAGCGGTGCCCAGGATGTTATTGTCTATGCGATGAAGGATATGAAGAAAGCGCTATGGCAGCCCCTTGCCAGCTTTACTCCGCAACAAAGTCTACTGCCCTCTCTTCCCGAGGAAAAAAAGGAGTTGTCAACACCGCTGGCAGACTGCATTCCCGGACAACAGTATCTTTTTTCCGCCGAATTCTGGCGCGATAACCGGCAAAATCCAAACGCATATCCGGAAATCACCCTGTGGGGCAAAGAACATCTGCTTAATACCCACCGAACCACAGGGAAATATCAGCTGGTAAAAGATATCATCACCTGTCCGAAACAGTCTGCGGGAAAATCGCTGTTCTCTTTTACCAGCAGGTATAGAGATACGCCGATATTTATCAGAAATCCGCAGGTTAAACCATGGAAAGAGAGGGTCTCACCCACCATACCTCCCGCACCAAAGTTCTTCCCCATTGGTGTCTATGGCGCAACTGCGAAAAATCTCGCCAGTATCAAAAAACTGGGGCTCAATACCGCGGTCATCGGACTAAACAGGGCAAATATAGAGGCGTGCCTGCAACACAATATGCGCTGCACCTTCTCTGTGCCGCACCAGCCGGAGAAACTGCAAAGAGCGCTGAAAGAATACGCCCCACTGTTAACGCAGAAAAACTTTCTCTTCTATGTCAACGATGAACCCGCATTACGCTCGGTGCCGGAATGGAAAACGGAGGATATACAGCGCATTGTCAAGCAATACCTGCCAGAATCACCAACCATGATGGCGGTTGTCCGCCCGCAAACCGTCCCGTTTTATGCAAAAAGCGCGGACTATTTTATGATGGATCAATATCCCGTCCCCTCGATGCCAATGAACTGGCTTGCGGACTCAATCAAGGAGGCTGCCGGTTATGTCGGCAATCAGCGCCTGATGTCTGTAATCCAGGCCTTTGGCGGTGAAAAACACGCGGCCTATGGCTGGTCAAGATTTCCAGACTTCAGGGAGATGTATCATCTGGCAATCCTCTCCGTTATCCATGGCAGCCGCGGCATCTATTTTTATACTTTCCCGGAGATAACGCAAACAGAGCAGGGACTGAACGATTTTACAAAGGTGGTGCAACGGCTTAACAGTCTGCGGCTCTGGCTCAATGGCCCAAATGATACAAGGCCGGATGTTACAATGATTTCCAGATACAGGGTCGATCCCACCGGGGCAAAAGCCGTGCGTTGCGCAGTAAGGGAACGGGCCGCAACCAGGATGCTTCTCTGTGCCAATGTTCTGCCATATTTCGTCCGGGCAAAAATTAAGCTAAAGAATTCTTCACGATTTACCGAATACTTTACAGGAGAGGAGTTTTCTGCCAAAACGGAAGAAACCTCAGAACTTGAACTGGACTTTTCTGGTTTGGAGGTAAAAATATTGATTGAGACAAAATAATCAGTTGTTTTTTGGGAGAAACTGTTTTACACTGGCTTACTGGTTGTTATCCCGGAAAAGTTCAGGGAAATTTTGTTACTCTTTACAAGGAGAAATGAGTATGAAAAAGAGTTTTCTAAAGTCTGTTGCTCTTGGTGTGGCGATGTCATTTTTTGTTGCGACATCTGGTTTCGCAACAGGTGGAAGTGTAGTAACAGGTAATATTTCCGTCTATAAGGGCGGAGAGCTGGTGAGTACTCTCAGCGGACAAAACCCGATTGAAGACGGTGTCCTGTTTACCTGCCAGGGTCGATGTATCGTAAAATCCGAAGGAATCTCCCTGATTGGCGATGACGGTGCAAAAATTGCCGTCGATAGTGCTGAAGACACCTTCAACCTCTACCTCAAGGAAGGCAGGGTCGACTATACCATAACCAATAACCGCCGGACAATTACCTTTGTCACCCCTGACGGCGCCTATAGTGTTGCGGATGTGATCTTTGATGCCGCCAGCCAGTCGGTTGTCAAGGGTTCTGTTCTCGTCGATGCGGAGGGTGCGACCCATGTTACGGTTACCGAAGGAAAACTCGTTTTCGCGACAGCGGATGGAATGCAATCAGTCAGCGCCGGGAACAAGATTATCCTCGCTGTCAACCCTGATTCAGCTGCGGCAGCGGTAGCTTCAGGATCTGAGGCGGCATCTGGAACCGGTGGGGTAGCAGGCTCAACTATGGGCAGTAGCAGGATAAAAACTATCGCCATTGCAGGCGGTGTTATAGCTGCCGGTATTGCTGTTGCGCTTATATCTGCAAATGATGACGATGATGATAACAAACAAAAGAAAGGTCCCTCAGGGATGATGCCAGGCGGCAAAAAACCAGGAGGACACCCAGGCGGGCATCCTGGTGGACATCCGGGCGGACACCCGGGTGGTGGAGGTGGTGGACGTCCTGCCAGCCCAAGCAGGTAAAATCGCACATCATAATAGGTTACAATTAAAAAGGGGGGCTTAACCACCGGGTATAACGGGTGAGTTTCCCCCCTTTTTTTATGCATACAGAATCACTGAATGGTTCTGTCACGGTCTTCCGTGTTTTACAACGTTACTGTTGTCTGGTTATTATTTCACCTGCAGGAAACCTTCTACCTTCGGCAATGGCACTGCATATCAGCGGCTGGTAATGTAACAGGTTCTTTCCTGTACTCATAAATATAATAGTCAAGAGATCAGTTTCTGATCCTATGATTTTGATGGGAAGTAGTTCTATGACGCAAAAAAAATCGTTCAGGCTGCCAACAACGCCCTCACTTCTGTTCATCACCATATCGGTGGTATTGCTCTTTTCTGCCTGCAGTAAAGAACGTTTTGAAACGACAACTACATTAAAAAAGTTTCAAAAGGATGTAGCGCGAAAAGAGCTCCCCGCAAATCTTGATAAACAAATTGTTGTTGGTGAGCAGCTCTCTTTAGATGAAACAGATACTACAGATTATCTCCTTGGCCCTGGCGATCTTCTGCACATCAAGGTACTTGAAGCGGAAGAGTTAAATTCCAGGGTTCGGGTTTCCTCCAAGGGGTATATCAATGTTCCCCTTATAGGTTCGCTTAAGGTTATTAATAAAACCACAACAGAGGTAGAACGGAACATTGAAGAGCGTTACACAGTGGCATATCTCCATGATCCGCATGTTTCTGTCTATATAGAGGAACATCTCAGCAAGCAGATTACACTCGTCGGGGCGATTAATACCCCCGGCACCTATGACTATATCTCCCAGAAAAGGCTTCTTGACGTTCTGGCTCTGGGAGGCGGACTCAAAGAAGATGCCGGCTCCTTTGCCTTTCTTACGCGAAGAAACCCCAAAACAGGCAAGGCGGTTGATTACCGGATTGATATTGACGATCTGGTGAAAAACGGCAATATGGCGCTTAACTATGTCATTAAGGGTGGAGATATCGTCTTTATTCCGGAATCAGGAAAATGTTTTATCGACGGCGCCATTCGTAATCCCGGTATCTACACGTTAAGTAACAATATGACAATTACCGAAGCTATCGCCCAGGCAGGCGGTCTGGCAGGATACGCAGATGATGACAGTATCAAGCTTATCCGTTTTATGGGTCGTGGCCAGAAAAGAGAGATTATCAGTCTCAGCTATGGTGATTTGCAGGCAGGAGTAGGAGATACTCTTCTGCTTAAGGATCAGGATATTATCTATGCCGAATCAAGTACCGCGGGAAAGATATTTTCCGGCTCCGGCCTTACCATCGGTTTTATGGGAACAGGCGTAAGTTTTCGTGATCCCGAAAAATAGACATAGCCAGTATCTGCTCCCGTGAATACCAGTTTTCTGAATGATAGCAACATAACCCGTGCCATAACCTGGCTTGTCTATGCCCTTATTGTCGGCATGCCGCTGATTTTTGGCGCGATACATCCGATAGTTCAAGGGGTTTTCTATGCGGTTATGCTGGTATTCCCTGGTGGCTGGCTGCTCATCAACAGCGATTCTGTCTCATCACATCTGTCTCTCTGGCTTGTTATTCCAGGAGCACTGATTATTTATGTTGCCCTGCAGGCGATTCCCCTTCCCTTCTCTCTGGTCGAGCTGTTCTCTCCGGCGAGGGCAGAGAGAATGCGAATGGTACAGCAGCTGACCGGCACAACAATCACCAGTATCTCCATCAGCGACCAGACAGCTATTGGCTTTTACCGCGCGCTCTGCTTTACCGCCCTGCTTTTTTACTATATTACCTTGCGCCAGCTGTTTACCATCAACGCGAAAATTTATATGAGCGTCCTCTACCTTCTTGCCGGCATAGGAGCTTTTGAGGCCTTTTACGGGCTGTTGCAGTTTGCCAAACCACATATCGGCACTCTCTGGCTGAAATCTATCGGCCGGGGCGCTCATGGCACCATTATCTATAAAAACCAGTTCGCATCCTTGATAAACATGATCTGGCCTGTTGTTTTTGCGATGGGAACGATTCCCTTTCTGCAGGGAGAAAAAAAAGCCCATCAGCGAAAAGAGAAAAAGATAAAATCGCTTTTCAGCCTGTTTTCAGGAACAAAACTACAGGGGCCTCTCTTTATATTTCTTGCCGGCTTTCTGGTTCTGGCAACCATCTTCTCACTATCACGGGGAGGGATTCTCTCTTTTCTTCTTACAGCCATCCTCCTTACCCTGCTGCTGCCCTTCTCCATAAAAGCAAGAGCTGGTTTTTTTACCGTTTTTTTCGGGCTAATTCTCTCTTTTGGCGCAATACTGGGCTGGGATATGGTTGTTACCCGATTCGCTTCTGTCGGAGGCTCGGCATCTACCCGCATGTCAATCTACCTCTCTTCCATCCAGATGGCTGTCGATCACTGGCTGACGGGCATAGGTCTGGATTCATACGAGCTTCTCTCATCAGTATATATAAAATGGCTGCCGATAACTACTCTTGTCGATCGGGCGCATTGCGAATACATTGAGCTGATTATTGAGTTGGGTATACCAATGGCATTGCTGCTCTTTTTCTGGATTTTTTTCGGCTTATACAAGGTGTTTCGCAATCTGCGTGCAGAAAAGAATATAGCTGCCGCGGTCATTGGCACAGGTGCCTGGTGTGGCTTGACAAGTTTTCTGGTGCATGGCCTTGTTGATTTCGGCTGGCGCCTTCCCGCCAATCTCCTCTATGCGGTAACATTACTGGCTCTTGCTACCGGCAGCAGTACAATGAAGAAACTTGAGAAGAAGAGAGTAAAGCGGAAAATCCGCAGACAAGACAACCGTAAGGTCAATTTTCAGTAAGTTAGTAAGGGGCTTGTATTTATGGAACAGTATCCCGGAAAAAAACAGACAAAAAACAATGAACTGGCATTGCGTGAAGCAGGAAGGGGAACAAGCTATCTTCCCTCCAACGAAGTACGGGAAATAATCCCCGAATTTGAAGACGAAATTGATCTGCGGGATCTTCTTGATACCCTTATTCGCAGAAAAACGCTGGTGCTTGTCTGTCTTCTGGTCTGTTTTTTTTCTGTTGCCCTCTATACGTTCACTGTTACACCTCAATTCAAGGCAAAAGGAGTTCTCAAGGTCTCCGCCCAGTCGGAAAAAATAACAAAATTTGATGATCTGGATTCATCGGCCCTGAAGACTATGGAGTTCCAGCAAACCCAGGTCAAGTTACTACAGAGTGAACAGCTGGCAATCAGGGTTATTGAACGGATGGATCTTAACTCCAACAAGACCTTTAACCCCTCTGTTAACAAAACATCTGAGCAGGCCAGTCTGCTGGATACGCTAAAATCGTTTATCCGCCCGGAGGAAGATCTGAGCACGATAAGTCGATTAAACGATGATGCCAGGGCCCAGATAAGAACAGATAAGGCTCTGAGAAAATTTCATGATCTCTTTACTGTCTCTCCGATCAAAAACAGTGAGTTGGTCGAAGTTTCCTTTGAATCACCCTCACCAGGTCTTGCCTCGGATGTTACCAATACAGCGATGGACGAGTTTGTTAATATGACAATGGATAACAAGCTGCAGATGTCGCAGAACGCGAGCAGGTTCCTGAATAAGCAGATTGAAGCGGCACAGATAAAACTGGAAGAGTCTGAACAGAAACTGCAGAAATTCGCGAGAGGCATTGGTATTGTTTCCCTTGATCCCAAGCAGAACCTGGTAATGAAACAACTGGAGGAGCTCAATACCGCACTCGCCGAAGCCCGAGCCCAGCGGGTACGTAAAGAGGCTCGCTATAAACAGTTGCTTTCACCTGAAGCGGGAAACCTAAAGGAAAACACCTTCAATGAGCTGCTCTGGCGGTTGAAAAATCAATATGCCACCCTTCTTGCCCAATATCAGCAGATGGGCACTACATTCAAGCCGGCCTACCCGAAAATGGTGCAGCTTAAGGCCCAGATGGAAGAACTGCACGCGCAAATCCGCGCGGAAGAGATGGCAATTGCCGATTCCGTGCGTGATGAGTATGAGACCGCCCTGAAGGAGGAACAATACCTTCAGGAGCGAACAGAAGAACAGAAAAAACGAGCGATGGCACTGGATGAAAAAGCGACCCAGTATAAAATTTTCGCCCGTGAAGTGGAAACAAACAAATCAATATACCAGAGCCTGCTGCAACGGGCAAAAGAGATTGAGGCAACAGTTGGCGCTTCGGTGACCAATATCCAGATTATTGATCAGGCAAGGCCGCCGCTCTATCCTTTTAAACCAAGAATCTTACTGAACCTGCTGATTGGCCTGGCAGTGGGGCTGGTCAGTGGTATCGGCGCCGCCTTTATTGCCGAATTTTTTGATAACACTATCAAAAATCCTGATGAGATGAGCGATCGTTTCGGTATTCCCGTTCTTGGCCTTATCCCTTTTGACAAGGAGGCCGAAGATGACCGTAAATATATGGCATTGAAATTCCATGATGATCCCCGTTCTCCCGTTGCCGAGGCATTTCGGACGACAATGACTTCTGTGCGCCTTTCAGTGGCGGATAATCCGCCAAAAACGATTCTTGTCACCAGTATTCTGCCTGGAGCCGGGAAAAGCTCCTCCTCCAGTAATGCCTGCTTCTCCTATCTTTCTGAAGAAGAAAAGGTTCTTCTTATTGATGTTGACCTGCGTAAACCAAGTCTGCACCATGTCTTTAATAGCGGACTGAGAGGCAAGGGACTCTCCTCCGTATTAACAGGCATGGCAGAGCTCTCTGATGTAATCCTGCATACCGGATTTTCGGGGCTTGATTATATAAGTTCTGGACCTCTGCCGCCTAATCCAGCCGAACTCCTCTCCTCCAGAAGGATGCGGCAACTTCTCGAAGTAGTGAGTGAAAAATATGACCGGATAATCCTTGACGGCCCTCCATACCAGGGATTCGCCGAGATTCTTGTTCTCGCCAATATGGTCGATGGCGTTATTTTGATCTCGGTTGAAGGAGATACTCCCAGAGAAGGGGTAAAACATTTCCGTCGGGCAATAACGAATGTTGGCGGCAGAATTCTGGGCACCATAATAAATAAAAGCGGGCGGCGCAGCGGTTTTGGCTCCTACGGTGGCTATAAATATTATGCATATAACTATAGCTATGGTTCCGGTGAAGAGCTGGAAGAACATGAAGCAGAATCTCCTGTTAAGTAAAAAATGATGTCCTCCAGAGTTCAGATAATAAAGATTCTGCTTTTCCTGTTATTGCTTATTTGCGCGACAGGGATGCTCCATTCTGCCTGGATTAGACAAAATATTTTTTCCGGAAATCTCGCTGAAGAGTATCTGGAACAGTGTCATAACGCGCCAGTGTTAACCTATGCCGCCGAAGAGACATATCTGTTTGAAGCAGATTTACGAAACGCCGAAAAAAGACTTGTCCAGGCGCTGAAAAATAACAGTCTCTATGTCCCCGCATGGCTGACTCTTGCCTCGGTTGCCAACGATAAGGGAGAAAAAAGCCGGGCCAACGCGATTCTTGATTATACCGACAAACTTACTGCCGAACTACTGAAATGGAGATGGGAGAAAGTTCTTGTTGCCTATGAACTTGGCCGAAGCGAGCTTCTTCCTGATGAACTACGCTTTATTATTCAGCGAGTTTCCGGGAAAACGAGAACATCCGCGCTGGAGCTTGCATACAGAATTTTTCCAGAACCACAGGAACTGAAAACCCGGCTTGGCGATGAAAATCTTCTCCACCTCTTTCATCACGCGCTACGCAAGAAAAATGTTTCCTTTGCTCTCGACTTCCTTAACGCTATGGAAGAAAAGCAGCAAGAGCTTACAGAAAAAGACAAACTACGGTTTATCAATTTCCTTATCAGCAATAAAGAATTTCTCCCGGCTGCTCTTTACTGGCGTAAATGGTTTGATGATAGAAACATCGTCTATAATGGTAATTTTGCACAACCGTTTTTGCGAACCGCGTTCGGCTGGCGTATCAGTAAGGACAAGGATTTTGTACAACAATTTATCCCCGAAGAATCACAAGACGGAGAGGCACGTGAGGTACAGTTCCGTTTCAAGGGCTGGAAAAACCTGAACTTTACTCATTTTTACCAGATTATCCCTGTTCAGAGGGGAGCGACATACCAGTTTTCCGCCTCAATGAAGAGCCAGAAACTTACAACCGATCAACGACCGTTTTTTCAAATATCCGGGTATGGCTGCGCGATGAAGCCTGTTGATTTCCAGATGGCAGAACCTTCGCAGGAGTGGACCAGGGATATTGAAAATTTTGAGGTCCCCTGTGGCTGTTCAGCAGTAGTTCTGTGTCTGCGCAGAGAGGCAAGTCGGCAGATTGACAATAAAATGTCCGGAAAACTATGGGTAAAAGATGTAAGTATAACCAGCGACTGTGAAGACTGCGGCCCCACCTTTCCATGCTGGGACAATAATGGCCCATGATAGTTACAGATTTTCTATTTATTCTTTCTCTCTGTAATAAAGATTCACCTCAAAGGTAGAAAATTAATTGACAGGCGTTATGATGGAAAACTCCCCACAATATAAATCCCGATACTATAAAACTCTGGGACTGGAGGAAGGCGCGACTCCTGACGAGATAAAAAAAGCTTACCGTCAACTCAGTCTTAAATACCACCCCGATCACGCTTCCGGTGAAGACAAAAATAACGATAATCTTTTTATCGAAATTACAAAGGCATATCGTATTCTTCTTGACCTTGAAAAACCAGAGAGTTCTCTTGGTAAACGAAACAGATATGTCAATGTAAAGACAGGCTCCTGGGGAAACTGGAAAAACAGGAGAAGGCTGGGATTATGGGGCGGAATAAGCCTTATTCTCTTCCTTGTTGTTCTTGGCGGAAGCATACTCAGTTTCCGCAGAAATGCTGTATTAAAAGGTCTGCAACAACACGAGCAGACACTTGCGGTAAAGCCACCACCTCAAAAGCCGCAGCATCCCCAACCCCAAAACAGTGCGGATAAAGAAGAAATTGCTGTAAAAACAGAAGAATTCATCTCCCCGGAGGAGATCATTCTCTCAGAAAATACAGAAAAAAAAGAGAACCCAGCGATTTTTGCAGAGAGCCTGCAACAGCAAAAAACAGCTAATGAACCAGCAGCGCCCCTCTGCCCCCCCTGTCAACACCCAACACGTCAGACCCAAAAGGATGAAAATATATGTACGGAACAACCTTCAGGTGTAAAGAAGATCGTCAGAAATGATACCATCAGCAAGCTATCAGGTAAAATAGAAGAAGTTTTTACATTATTTGCCCCAAAACAGGCGCAACCTGTCTTTATCCCAAATAGAATAACCGGGACTTCCCTGCTTCAGAAAGCCCAGGTCATCAAACAGCAGCAAGAGCCATCTTCCTGGAAAATAGAAAAGAATCAATTGGCCGAGACTGCCTCCATCCAGAAGCCCAAACGATCTGTTCATCCCAAAAATACCAGCAAGACTGTTGATAAAAAAGCACAAAAAAAATCTGAACTTGCCAAGGTAAAAAAAGATAGACCGGCCAGAAAGAAACCTGTCAAGAAGATCTCAAATAAAGAGCTCAATAAGAAGATAGCTCTTTTCCTTATAAACTATAT
>PDWI01003171.1_pt1 | contig 25138 bp, 18 predicted proteins | sample 1430891 | NCBI WGS metagenome assembly PDWI01 (sample SAMN01162508, study PRJNA174530) | Oral metagenome, whole genome shotgun sequencing project. | biome: Marine environment; feature: Marine mammal; material: Swab sample of the gingival sulcus; isolation source: swab sample of gingival sulcus...
GATAAGAATAAATTGACCTGTAAAAGGGATTACGACTGATTGATTTCTCTTCATCTGTTCCTGCCTCATGCCCGGGGCTTTCTGAAAAAAAATTAGAAATTTACAAGGTAAAGAATTAAGTATGAAATTCTTGGTGTAAAGTACAAGGGGAATCGTATAAATTCCTGAATCTACCCTATCCAGAAATATAAATTTCTTGTATTACATTAATTCAAGCTCAAACAACCATCTCTGTATCCGGGTTATTTTCTCTTTACCTACCTTGCAAAACTCCGCAAAAAAGTATGCCTACAATATAAAAAAGATTGAACAACCCCGTCATAACCTTATTTACTCCTTATACAATAAAAAGATATTTGATAGCCCCCTTCTCCTTCCTGATTGGAATATTATAGGCACTCCAGAGTTCCGGATTGAATTTTGCAAACGGCTCTAACAGTATCCCTTTGTCTATTGAGTAAAAGAAATTATTTCCTGCCGACAAAGTTCATAAGGCATATATGCCCAAGGCAGAGCCAGACAGTATGGCAAAGCATTTACCATAATTTTGTAACCACAGCAACTGGTCAAAAATAAAGAGCCCCCCTATAATAAGTAATCCGGGAGGGACAAGTGGAATACGTACATCTTCATAATCATTCAGATTACTCACTGCTGGACGGAGCCGCCCAGATTCCAAAATACGTGGAAATGGCCCAATCCATGGGCATGAAGCACCTGGGTCTTACAGATCACGGCAACCTTTTTGGAGCCCTGAGATTTGAACAGGCCTGCCATGCCGGAGGAATCAATCCCGTTGTAGGCTGCGAAGTCTATGTCGCTCCCGTTAAAAGGCAGGAAAGGCAAACAGAAGGCCTGAAATATTATCATCTGGTCCTGTACTGCAAAAATGAAACAGGATACAAAAACCTGATGATTCTGGTTTCCAAAGGCTTTACCGAAGGCTTTTACTACAAACCTCGCATAGATGAAGAACTCCTGCGGGCCCACCATGAAGGGCTCATCGCTTCATCAGCCTGCCTGGCAGGAGTTATTCCCCGGGCCCTTGTAGCAGGAGATTACGAAAAAGCAAAAGCTAAAACCCTGGAATACAACGCCCTTTTTGGAGAGGGGAATTTTTATCTGGAAGTAATGGATCATGGCATTCCCGAGGAAAAAACCGTTATTGAAGGCATTATCAAGCTCCACGAAGAAACAGGAGTTCCCATTATCGCCACCAATGATATTCACTACCTGAAAAAGGAACACGCCCGGGCCCAGGATATTCTGGTCTGCATCGGTACTGGCAAAGTTCTGGGGGATGAAAAACGCTTTAAAATGAGGGAAACCGAATTTTACTTTAAAACCCCTGAACAAATGTACGAACTCTTTTCCCATGTACCGGGAGCTTTGGAAAATACAGTCCGTCTGGCAGAAAAATGTGATCTTACCATTCCCCAGCCCGGGCCCATCCTGCCCCACTATGTTATTCCCAAAGCCTTTAAAAACCAGGCAGACTACCTGACCCACCTGACTTGGGAGGGCATAAAGGAACGCTACAGTCAAATAACCGGAGAGATTAAACAGCGGGTAGAATATGAACTGGGCATTCTCTTAAACATGGGCTTTGAAGGCTACTTCCTTATTGTCTGGGATTTTATCCATTGGGCCAGAACCCACGGCATTCCTGTAGGCCCGGGCCGGGGGTCCGGGGCAGGCTCCATTGTGGCCTATGCCATGAAAATTACCGATATTGACCCCCTTAAATACGACCTCCTTTTTGAACGCTTCCTCAACCCCGAAAGGGTCTCCATGCCCGACTTTGACATTGACTTCTGCTTTGAACGCCGGGGGGAAGTGATTGAATATGTAAACCGCAAGTACGGCCATGATCAGGTAGGGGGAATCTGCACCTTCGGAACCTTAAAGACCAAGGCGGTTCTCAAAGATGTGGCCCGGGTTCTGGGAATTTCCTTTGCTGAATCCAACGAAATCACCAAGATTGTCCCGGAAGGCAAAGCTCCTGACGGGCGGAAAATCAATACCGAAGTGGCCCTGGAAGTAGAGCCCAAACTCAAGGAATATTACGATAAAGGGGGGCGCTACCAGGAGCTTTTTGAAACGGCCAAGGTTCTGGAAGGGATGAACCGCCATATTTCCACCCATGCCTGCGGCAAAGTTATAGGCAACTCCATACTTACCGATTATGTCCCCCTGTACAAAGATCAGAAAACAGGGGAAGTAACCACGGAATTCACCATGGACATCATAGAGCCCTGCGGTCTGGTAAAAATGGACTTTCTGGGCTTAAAAACCCTGACCCTTTTGCAGAATGTGGAGTATCTGGTCAAAAAATCCAAACCGGATTTCAAGATCAATGAGGTTTCAGAAACGGATAAAAAGACCTTTAAAATGCTGTGTGAAGGCAAGTCCACCGCCGTATTTCAGTTTGAATCCTCGGGAATGCAGGACATCCTCCGAAAGGCCCAGCCGGCAAACATAGAAGACCTCATAGCCTTGAATGCCCTGTACAGACCAGGGCCCATGCAGTTTATTCCCCAGTACGTATCCGGCAAGAAAGATCCCGCCTCCATACGATTTCCGGACCCTTCCCTAAAGGAACTTTTAACTCCCACCTACGGAGTCATTGTCTATCAGGAACAGGTTATGAAGGTGGCCCAGATTATTGGTGGCTTTTCCCTTGGAAAAGCGGATATTCTGCGCCGGGCCATGGGGAAAAAAAAGGTCAAGGATATGGCCAAAATGAAAGTGGAATTCATAGCCGGAGCCAAGGAAAAAGGGCACAGCGAAAAACATGCAGAAGAAATTTTTGATATGCTGGAACCCTTTGCAGGCTACGGATTTAATAAATCCCACGCGGCGGCCTATTCGGTACTGGCTTATAAAACGGCCTATTGCAAGGCCAACCACCCGGCAGAATTCTGGGCAGCCAACCTGACAAACGAAATCAAGGATCCCGACAAGATGACCGACTACATGGGGGCAGCCCGGGATGAGGGCATCACCATAGACCCGCCGGACATTAATTTTTCCGAAAAGAATTTCAATGTAGTGGAAGGCAAGGTTTTCTATGGCCTCATCGGTATCAAGGGCATGGGCTCTGCTGCGGTAGATGTCATCATTGCAGAACGGGAAAAAAACGGCCCCTACCAATCCCTGTTGAATTTTCTGGAAAGAGTGGATTTAAGAACAATTAACAAAAAGGTTCTGGAAGTGAGTATTCAGGCCGGCCTTTTTGACCGGGTGGAACCCCACAACAGAGCGACCCTTCTTCATAATATGGACAGGCTTCTGGAACATGCCAACAGCATCAAGGATCAGACCCGCTATGGCCAGGTTTCCCTTTTTGGAGATATGGAAGAAGAGATTACCCCGGAATTTCATTATGAAAAAATCGAGGGATGGAGCAAAAAAGAACTCCTCCAAAAGGAAAAGGACATCCTTGGCTTTTACTTCTCCGGCCATCCCCTGGACGAGTTCCGCCAGCAATGGCTTAAATGCACCAACCTGAAACTGGACAAGCCCCGGGAGTCCATGAAAAACAAGGATTACACCATCCTGGGCATGATTAAATCCATACGCCTCCATACCACCGCCAAGGGCAGTAAAATGGCGTTTCTGGTTCTGGAAGATTTCCGGGGCTCTATGGAAGCCGTCGTATTTTCCAAGGTTTTTGAAAAGTATGACACCCTGCTGGAAGTAGACAAGGTTTTAGGCTTCTCCGGCCAACTGGATTTGTCCCGAAGTAATCCCAGCATAAAAATCAAAGAAGTCCTTATTCCCCGGGAAATGAAGGAAATTCAGGGAAGCGAAGTCCATATAGAACTTATGGAACAGGAATATGAAGAAGAAGAAATGATAAACCTCCGTTCTTTCCTTATGGACCGCCCGGGAACAGGCAGCCTTTTTCTCCATTTACAGCGGAAGGAAAAAAATAATGTGATTCGGGTTTCAAGGCAAATTGCTGTGGCCTATACCACCTCAGTCTTGCAGGAAATCGGTCAATACCCTATTGTTAAGAGGGTGTGGAAGGAATAGTACCTTCCAAAACAATCCTTATTCCAGGGGAGTTTAATCATGAGTCCGCTTCAGACAGTTTTTCGCTTTCTATCAGCCCTCCTTTCGGTGTACATGCTGCTAATTATATTCCGGGTTCTCCTTAGCTGGTTTCAGGGCCGTCTTAATGGCAAAGGTATTGACCTTTTAAAACGGGCCACCGACCCCTACCTGAATTTTTTTCAGAGAATCCGCTGGATGCGTATCGGTTTTCTGGATTTTTCTCCTGTTGCGGCCATTGCCCTTTTGGGATTGTTAAGCCAAATCTGTAACTCCCTGGCAGTTTCGGGAAGAATAAGTGCCGGCATGATTATCAGTTATATACTGGCCAGCATTTGGAGTTTCATTTCCTTTTTTATTACCTTTTTAATCATTCTTATGGCCCTCCGCCTTGTTGTTCTTCTGTTTTTTTCCGGCTGGAATCATCCCGTACTTTACCAGCTGGACAACATTCTCTATAAAGCGACCGCCCGGATTTTGGGATTTTTTACTACAAAAACCATCAAATATACCCTGGCTCTGGGAATTAGTATGGCAGTACTTTTACTTTTACGCTTGGCCATAGGCTATGGCTTGATGTATCTGCTGGCCTTGCTCCAGAAGCTGTAGACCTATGTTTCTGGGAGAACTCCGCCAGCCCGTCCATTATCTAACGGGCATTGGGCCCAACCATCAAAAATCTCTGGCTGCCCTGGGAATTATGAACATGGGACACCTTCTGTCCCACTTTCCCTTGCGCTATGAAGATCATAAAAGCATACGAACCATCCGTCAGGCTGGAGGGCAAATGCCAGTGAACTGTCCTGTTACGGTTATTGGCAAGGACAGCTTTTCCTGGAAGGGAAAGGAAACCCTTAAGCTCATTGTGGAAGACGAGGAAGGCATCAGGGGGACTTTACTATGCTATCACAGGAATTTTCTGGGAAACAAGCTGATTCAGGGGACAAAAATCTATATATACGGCCTGTTCCAGTATAAATTCGGTCAATGGAGCTGTGCCGCTTTTGAATATGAGCTCCTTTCCAAATCCGGAAAAGCCGGAGCAGAACAGGCATTTGGCCGCATTCTTCCGGTCTATCCCCTGGGAGGCAGCCTGAATCAGAAGGTTCTGCGCCGAAGTGTGGCCCAGGCCCTTAAAAGCTACACCCCGGGGCTCAAGGATGAAATTCCCTTCTACCTGCCCCGAAAGGGATCCCTGTCCTCCGGAAAAGAACCCGGGGGCTGCCCCGGAAACAAACTCCAGGCTTTAAAAGCCGTCCACTTTCCCGACACCCTGGAACAGACCGAAGAAGCCAGAAATTACCTGATTTACGAGGAATTTTTCCACCTTCAAACTGCCGTGGGACGCAGTGCCCTGAAGGATCGGGAAAGGGGAAACAGAAAGGCTGTTTCCCTCAACAGGGAGCTGGAAGAAAGGCTGAAAAAAGCCCTGCCCTTCGCCCTTACACAAGACCAGCTCAAAGTGCTGGATGAAATTGCCGCCGATCTGTCCTCCCCCCGGCCCATGAACCGCCTTGTACAGGGAGATGTAGGATCGGGCAAAACCCTGATGGCTTTTACCGCTGCCTTAAACGTTATCCGTCAAGGCCGGCAAGCCGCCTTGATGGCTCCTACGGAACTCCTGGCCCGGCAGCATGCCGAAAAAGCCGCTGCCCTTCTGGAACCCCTGGGCATTTCTGTAGCCTTTTTAAAGGGCAGCCTCCAGAGTAAAAGCCGCCGCCATCTTCTGAAAGAGCTGGCCTCAGGGAATATCCATCTTGTCCTGGGAACCCATGCCCTTTTTTCAGAAGATGTCATCTATAAGGACTTGGGACTGGCAATCATTGATGAGCAGCAGCGTTTTGGGGTAGCCCAAAGACAAGCTTTGGCCGCCAAAGGCTCTTGTGTGGATCTTTTATACATGACCGCCACCCCCATACCCCGAACCCTGGCCATGACCGCCTTTGGGGATTTGGATATTTCTTCAATCCATACCATGCCAGCAGGAAGAAAACCTGTAGAAACCCACCTGGCCCGTCAGGGCAATGAAGAAAAGGTGTACTCCTTTGTCCGCCGGGAACTGGAAAAGGGGCGACAGGCCTACTTTGTCTACCCCCTTATTGAGCAGTCAGAAAAACTGGCCCTCAAAGACGCAGAAAACATGTATGAAAAGCTTCAGAAAATTTTCCCCCAATACCCGGCGGCCCTGATTCATTCCCGCATTCCGGAAGAAGAAAAAAAGTTACGGATGGAAGGTTTTTCCGGGGGGAAAATCAGTTTGCTGGTGGCTACCTCTGTCGTAGAAGTGGGGGTAGATGTGCCCAATGCGACCATCATGGTAATTGAACAGGCTGAGCGCTTTGGCCTTTCCGCTCTTCACCAACTCCGGGGACGGGTTGGGCGCAGCGATCTCCAATCCTACGCCTTTCTTATTTATTCCCCCCAATTAACAGAAGAGGGAAAACAAAGGCTGAAAATCATGATGGAAAACAATGACGGCTTTTTAATTGCCGAAGAGGATTTGAAACTCCGGGGCCCCGGGGATATGGCCGGGATGAAGCAGTCCGGCTATATGAGCTTCCGCATTGCGGATCTGGCAAGGGATAGTAAAATTCTTCTCCAAGCCCGGGCCGATGTACTGACCATTTTCAGGGAAGATCCCCTTCTGCAAAAAGAAGAACACAAAATCATAAAGGAACTGTGGGATACGGCTCCCCCTTTCAACGAAAACCTGATCCGCTCAGCCTGAAACACCTGAAACAGGAATGCCCGGCCAGGACCAGGCAAGCTGGACAAAAAAGAAAGAAGAGCTTCAAAGGAGGAGGTATGAGGATTACAGGAGGACGCTATACAGGACGAAAAATCAAATGCCCCAAAGGCATAATACGCCCTGCCATGGACAGAATGAGGGAATCCATGTTTGCCATACTGGGCCCCATGGAAAAACTATCCTTTCTGGATCTTTTTACAGGCTCAGGTTCGGTAGGGATAGAAGCTGCCAGCCGGGGAGCTGTGCCGGTGCATCTGGTGGAAAAGGACTACGGCAAAAAGAAAACCATCCTGGAGAATACCGCCTGGGTGGAAAGCCTAATAAAACTCTACCCCATAAAGGTGGAAAAATTCCTTAAAAGTACTACAAGCAGTTATGATTTTGTCCACCTGGATCCCCCCTTCCCCATGGAAGGGAAAATCAAGATTCTGGAACTCTGTGAAAAGGCAGGTATTCTGAAAAAAGGGGGAACTCTCACCCTCCATTACCCTGGAGAAGAAAGTTTTCCGGAAACGTTAGGCAGCCTGAGGCAGTACGATTTAAGAAAATACGGCCGCTCCAGGCTGATATTTTATACCAGAGACTAAACCCAAGCTTATTTTATGGTAACATACACCAGGGTTTGATTGACCAGCAGGTAGGCAATCTCTCCAAAAGTTATAGGTCCAGTAAAATCCCCGGTCTTCTGATTCTCCAATCCCCCATACAAGTAATTCAATATGCAGTTACAACAGAACACCACGTTCTTTTCTTCTGTAACAATCTGTTGAAACCTCTCCATATAATTACCTACCGGCTTTGCCATTTTGTAATCAACAGCATCAAAAACAGGAGCATAGAATTTGACATCATCATCAACACTCATAAATGACACATTCACACTTGCCCCTGCAAAATCTGCAACCAAAGGCAGCTTTGTATTTATGTTGTTATCCTTGATATATTGAGCAAAATCAACTTCTTGCCCATTAACAAGGCAGGTTTTACATTCAAAGCCGCTTTCAGTAAAGGTAATGGTATCCCCATCTCCCTGTTCAAAGATATTTTTGATATTTATTTCCGCCATTTTACCCGCAGGCAAGGCCAGGTGCATCACAATAGCCTTGTTCTCATAAGCTTCTCCGGTTTTGCCATTAAAAACACAGGCTGTTCCCTGGGTATCCAAATCAAAACCGGCTATCCAGCCCACAATTTTTTTCTCAAAAAGCTCATCTATTTCAGGGGCTGTTTCTGCGTAATGTTTGTGTATTTCCGAAAAAGCAGGTAACAGTAAAAAGGATACCCCGTTTTCGTTGCTGTCTGCTCCTATGCTATTTAAGTTTTTATCATCATAGGCTTTGATATTTTCAACCTGTAAATCCTTTGGTAATTCCGTAACAAATATTTCATCAAAACTTTTTGTTCCGCCTGCTTCACCCATAAAATAGGGGGTTGTTCCTCCTATCCAGTTCCCCCTGGGTAATTGTTTTAACAAATTAACATCCCCTGCACAAAGCAGACTTTTTCCTTCCTTTATCAAGGCTATTGTATTTTCCAGTTTTTTTAACATCTTTTTTCCCTCTGTCAGACTAATTGTGCCAAATCATTTTTTAATATGCTTTCGTACTTCCGGCAAAATGAATTCGCCTGGTTTATACAATCCTTTAATGCATCCGGATTCTTTTTTAACCGCCTTGACAATCTGCCTATCATCATTGAAAAACCAAAGTTTTCAAACTTGTAACTGTTTTTGCCTTTAAACAGTGTTTCCCATTTTGCATCGTCTACTTGTTTGCTCATATCTTTTCCTCCTGGGAAATCAGCTATAACCCTGAATTCCTGCAAGCAAATAAAAAGTCCAAGGATATTCCTTTACAGTACAAGCTCTTCAACAGAAACATTATGCACCCGGAACATAATACTTGGACAAATATTAAAAATTATATCATAAAGGGAAAAAACCGTATAGTAGCCAGAAAAATCAATTTTCAAGCCCCTTCAAACAGGGCTAATTGTTTTTTATCTAAAACAAGGACTTTGCATTCCAGTTAGTAAGGATTTCAAATGCTTTCTTTTGTAATACAAGACGTAACATACAATTATATGACCTGCTATTCAGCTGTTTTAACAATCCTGGAACAACCACCGGAATTTTGAAAAAAGCTCTATACTTTAAATTTATTCACTTGACGTGATAGATTCTTTATACTCTTTTTATTTTTTTGTGTTAAATCACTTACTTCCTTTACAGCATGATTGATTTGCAGGGCCTTTGTAGATATTTCATCCATGCTGTAACTAATAACCTTCGTTAACTCATCAAGTGTTTTCATTTCCGAAGCAATTTGCTCCCCGCCTTTCAGCATTTCTCCTGAACCCTCTTTAACTTCCCTGGTAATACTGTCTATGCTTCCTGCCAAATGCAGTAATTTATCGCTTTGCTCTTTTCTGGTCTCTGCAATTTTCATAATTCCTGCACTTCGCTCTTTTACCTGATTAACCTTATTAAAAATAGTCATGAATGTTTCGCCGATATTCAATGAATACGCAGAAATCCCTTTAATTTCACTGCTTAAATTTTTCAATGATGTGCTTATCATTTTGGCCTGAATACTTGACTCCTCGGCCAACTTCCTTATCTCATCGGCAACAACAGCAAAGCCCTTTCCCGCATCTCCGGCATGTGCCGCTTCAATCGCAGCGTTCATGGCAAGCAGGTTTGTCTGACTTGCAATGTTTTGTATAATACTATTAGCCTCCAAAAGACTTCCCGACTCATCAAGTATTTTTTGAACCTCATGTTCCGAAGTCGCAATAACTTCTTTACCCCGTGAAGATTCACCAACCAATTCTTCTATAAGCACATCGTTTTTATTTAAAATATGATGGGTATCCACAGTCGTTTTATCAGTATCCTGTATAATCAGAATAAGCTTTTCCAGGGTCTGAACCTGCCTGACAATCCGGTCATCAAGGCGATGAATCCTTTGAATTATATCTTCCATTGTTATCAAAGTTTCTTGTACCCCGGCACTTTGCTGTACAACCTGCCCCTTTACACCCTCTACATTTGCACTAATTTCATTTATGGAACTTGCAGTCTCACTCATATGACTGGAAAGATTTTGCCCAATATCTGTCATTTCATTTGTATTTTCAAACACACCGTGGATGGTTAATGCAATTTTTTCAATCGTCTGATTAAAATACCTGGAAAGATCCGTAATTTCATCATTCCCTTTTACTGGAATGCGAACCGTTAAATCACCATCCCCCTGTGCAATATTCTTTAACAAAGCAATCGTATTTTTTAATGGTTTTGTTATATTTTGCATTAACAGTCCAATACACAAAAGCACCATTACCGCTAAAATTATTCCCCCAAGACCAAAGGCTTCCATAATTTTATAATATTCTTCAAGCACTTCGTCGGAATCCATAAATGCAATAATTTTCCAATCCAGATTTTCCATGGGATAGGTTTCTGTAAAAAATATTTTGTCATGGATTTTTACTTCCAAACTGCCTGATTTTAATTGCTCCAGCCTTGCAAAACCATCATCAAGCTCACTTAATTTTTTAAAACTTTTTTTCTGCGGATCGGCCAAAATCAGCCCGTCATTTTGCACAAGCATAAAATAACCTGTTTTACCTATTTTTGATTTTGTAATCAATTCTGTTAAGGTTCCCAAACTTAATTCAATGGCAACATTCCCTTTAAATTCCTTTTCCCGGGAATACACAGCCTGCACAACCCCGATGGCAACTTCATCCAAACCCTCGGAAAAATATGCTTCAGTTATTACAGCCTTGCCATTTCCGCTCTTGCCCCGTTCATACCATGGCCGTTTACGGGGATCATATCCGGCAGACATATTTCCTGTGTAGCTTGATGTAAAGCCTCCAGACTCCGTTCCAATATACACTTCCAGAAAGTCGGGGAAATTTTTATAGACATGACTGAATATCTCTATCAATTCCTGTTCCTGCTCATTATGGAAAATTTCATCCATTTTAAGCTCTTCTGTTTCTAAAACAAATGAGTATAATGCGTCATCCTCCAGGGAAACCACGCGCTCATCTGTTGCAAGCATATTCAGAATATTTTTTATATTACGGAAAAAAACATCAAACTGATTATCAACATGGGCCAATTCAGAATGGGCCCATTCATAAAAATATTCTTTAGTCCTGTTTTTTACTTGATAGCCAACACTATAAAAAAAGGCAGCAAACATGGGAACAATCACACAAACAACCACAATTAAAAACCTTTTATTAATTGAACACCCCTTCTTCACATTCCCCTCTTTTAAAATAAATTATAGCAAACCATGTACATAAAACCGCAAGAATGGAATTATACCTTAAACTGTCCTACTTCTTGCGCAAGGCGATCCATGTTTAGCTTGTTTTCCTGTGTTATCTTGCTTGCATCCTGCACAGCATTGCTAATTTGCACGGCTCCCAAAGCCATTTCATTCATACTGCTTGTAATAATGCCGGTAAGCTTGTCCAGTTTCAGCATTTCTTCTGCAACATCTTCACTGCCTTTCAGCATTTCAGCAGAACCCTCATTAACCTTGGCCGTAACAGTTTTAATACCTTTTATGGCATCCAGAACTTCCCGGCTTCCACGTTCCTGCTCCTGCATGGCTTCCGTAAGACTGGTACTCATGCTTTTAACCTCTTCTGATAAACCGAAAATAACATTAAACTTTTCTTCTGCTGTTTTTGCCGAAGCAGAGAGTATCTCAATTTCTGCACTTAAATTCTTAAGTGTCCCTGTTATGTTTTTTCCCTGGGTACTTGATTCTTCAGCCAGTTTACGGATTTCATCGGCAACGACCGCAAAACCCTTGCCGGTTTCTCCTGCATGTGCCGCTTCAATTGCAGCATTCATGGCAAGGAGATTTGTCTGGCTTGCAATATGCTGAATAACGCTGGATGCTTCCAGCAAACCTCCCGACTCTTCGGCAATTTTCTGGGTTATGCTGTTTGCACCTGAAACCGTGTTTTTCCCATCCGCTGTAGCCGCGGCCAAATCTGCAACAAAACCATTCGTTCTTGAAAGGGTAAAGGTTATGGATGCAATATTGGCTACCATTTCCTCTATGGCGGCAGAAGATTCTTCCACACTGGCGGCCTGGTTTTCAATATTTCCATTCAGCTGCCTTATGCTGCGAATTATTTGCTCTACAGTTGCTGCGGTCTCTCCCACACTTGTTGCCTGAGTCAATGTCTGCTGCTTTACCCCCTCAATATTACCGCTAATCTGCTCTACCGCATTTGCTGTTTCCCCCATATTTCCGGCAAGATCGGTCCCGACCCCTTTCATCCTGAAGGTATTTTCGCCAACGGCTTGAATCGCTATACCAAGTTTTTCCACAGTCTGATTAAAATAATATGCAAGATCACCAAACTCATCTTTTCCCCTGACGGGCAAACGCACAGTAAGGTTGCCTTCGGCAATGCTTTTAAGACTGCGGATAGTGTCCCTAATTGAACGGACAATACGATTAACCACAAGGCAAATAAGGATAAAAGTAATGAAAAGAATACTGCAAACAGCAAGAATAATCCGGTTGCGCAAAGCATCCACCACATCCAGAAATTCTTTTTGAGGAGCTTCTACAAAAACAGACCAACCTGTGCCTTCCATTCTACTGCTGCATGAAATATTATAAACATCCCCCCACCAGTAATAACCGACAGAAGTCTCTTTGTTTTGCAGGACCTTCCTGTGATAAGCCGCAACAGACGCCAGGGATTGGTCAGATTTGACAAGCTCAATGTTATTATGCATACTCTTTACAAGATCCGGATCCTTTGCAGCAATGTTTCTTCCTGTTTTATCAAGAATGTAACAATAGCCTGTTTTACCTACCACAATATCCTTAATTTGATTCGTAAGCCAAAGCCCGTCCACACAAATATTAATGGCTCCCACGACTTTACCCTTGTCATACAGGGGAACAGCAAAGATCATAATTAATTCACCGGTAATAATTTCGGGAACAGGAACTGAAACATATACTTGCCCTGCCATGGTTGCAGGATACCATGCTTGTTCTGACGCAGGAAATGGTTTTTTACCATGTGTATAGCCAATCCCATGGGTATCTGCAACAGTTATATACAGAATATCGGGATCTGATTTTTTAAGATCATAAAACATCTCTGCCCTTTCCTGAAAAGAAAGACTGGAATCTGTCAAAAAAGGCATATTAGCGATTTCCTTTAAAATCTGAATAAAGTTATTCACCCGGCCATTAACAATTTCCGCAGTATCCGCGGCCTTGTCCCTCAGCTGTATCTCTGCTTTTTTAATAACAGCCTTTTCACTGGTACGTATGGCCAAGGTTCCCAATACAAACCCCGGTATTAATACCAAACACCCCACACCCAGTATAAGTTTTGCCTTAATTGTAAAACGTCTTTTATAGTCTCTCTGTTCTGCTTTTTTTTGCTCTCCCATCAACGCCTCTTCCTGCTTCATAACATTCCCTCTTATAACATATATAACTCCGGAGGCACAGACCCCATCGAGTTAACAGCAACAAACACGAACAAAATTGCCTGCTGCCAAAACTATGAACTTGTTCTTTTTATAGCCAAGCCCTTACGAACAGAAACCCAATGTACTTTTTATGGCAAAAATCAATAAGTGAAAAATTATGTACTCAAGGGCTGATTATTCGCCTCAAATCTCCTTCCCGGACAAGACGCTTTTCCTCCTGCATAAGATTCAGTACAGGGAGAAGGTATTTCCTGGACAAGCCTGTAAGCGCTCTGGCATCAGCAATGGGAAAAGCCTCTTTTCCTGAAAAATATTCCTGAATACGGCGGCTGACCTTTTCGTAAACCGGACGGCTGTAGTAAAGTCCATCCCCCAAAAATACCAGTTTTTTCATCCGGCAAAGGTTCTGAAATTCCTTTTGAGATCCCGGGGCCGTTACCTCCCTGGAGGCCAGGCCTTTCAGCCCCCCGGCTTCCGCCAAACCCAGAATCTGCCTGGCCAGGGGGCTAAGAGAAACCTTTTTGCCCTTTAGAAAATACAGGTTTTCCTTAAACTCCACACCGCCCTGTTCAAGAAGCAGGGACAGGACATGGGCCGGGATTTCCCGGGGGTAGTTTCGGAAATGCCCAAACAGATCTTTTTCCGTAAGCCCGGCACTCTCCTCCTGTAAAAGGCTGTGCATGTTCCGGGAAATCTCATCCAGAGAACTCCGGCAAAGATAATAATGTTCCAGAGTAAGGGCATCCTGGGGGAGCTGTCCCTTAAAATTCTCCAAAGCACAATATCCCTTTTTCAAAAGCTGGAATTCCTGCAAAGTTTCCAAAGGATGGGCCTCCAGAATTTCCAGAGATTTCCGCCGGGCCCTGCGATCCTTATCCGCAGGAACCAAGGCCCGGAAAGCCCCCATCAAAGCGCTGCCCCCGGGCTGAATCAATACCCCGTACTGGCCAAAAATATAGGAAATGGTCTTGTTCAGGGCAATTTGGGCTGCAGTCTGCTCTTCGTTAAGGAAGTGAATTTTGCCCAAAGCATGGGCGGTTCCCAGAGCCAGCTCAATTTCACCGTGATTCTTCATTCCCTTCCCGACATCAGGATTCAGCTTTACCAGAAGGTTGTCTGCTGTAAGGATGGGTGCGCCCTGAGCAGCCAGACAGTCGCCCCGGAACAGCTCTGCCTTTCCGCCAAGTTTAATGTTGCAAGCCACACGGGAACCGGGCAAAGCCTTTTCCACCTGACTGGCATGGCTTTGAATACTCTTAATCCTCAAAGGCTCCCCCCAAGGGTATTGCAGCAACTTGCTGTCCAGCGTCAAAGCCCCTCCCTGAAGGGTCCCGGCTGTAACCAGCCCCCGGCCACTCACAGAAAAAATCCTGTCTACAAAGAAAAAGGGAGCCCCTTCCGCCTCTTTGGGGATTTTACCCAATTCTTCCAGAATTTTCTGCTTCAGTTCAGGAATACCCTGGCCGCTCAAGGCGGAAACCTCGCAAACTGGAAGGGGGCGGCCCAGAATACGCTGCACATTCTCCTCCGCATCCTCCCGTACCAGCTCCGCTTCATCCCCGGGAACCTTGTCTATTTTATTGATTACCAGAATGAGTGATTCCATGTGCAGAGCATGAATAACCCGTAAATGCTCCTCGCTCATATCCATCCAGCCCTCATCAGCGGCAATCACAAAAAGTACCAGATCCAGAGAACTCATCCCTGCCACCATGTTCCGGATAAAACGCTCATGTCCGGGCACATCAATAATTCCCACGGGATTCCCCTGGGAATCCCTGAAATAAGCAAAACCAAGGTCAATAGTCATTTCCCGTTTAAGTTCTTCAGGAAGGTGCATGGGATTTTTCCCGCAAAGAGCCTGTATAAGGGCGGACTTTCCATGATCTACATGCCCGGCAGTTCCTATGGTTGGCATGATTATCTATCCTCCAAAAGAGAAGTAAGTATGGCCACAAGAGCCTGGGTATCTTCCTCCGGTATGGCGGCCAAATCCAGAAAGACCTCTTCTTCCTTAATGCAGGCCACCACAGAGGGTTCAGCCTCCCGCAGTTTTTTTAAAAGAGTCCCGCCGGAAACTTTGGAGGGAGGCAGTACCAAAGCCCGGGAAGGAAAAGTTTCATCAGGATGGCTCCCTCCCCCTATGGTACAACGAGAGGGGCGCAGCTCCAGCCCCTTTCCTACAGCATCCGCAATTTTCCTGCCCCGTTCTTCCAAAAGAGAAAGTTCCTGTTCCGTAAAAGGCCGGGGCAGCCGGGGGCTCCCCTGGTTACAAAGTTCCAGAAGCCGGACCTCCAGAAGAGAAGCTATGGTTTTTCCCACCCGGAAAAGCCGCATAAGGGGATGCCTTCTCATTTGACTGACCAGTTCCCGGCGGCCTGTAACAAAACCACCCTGAACCCCGCCCAGAAGTTTATCACAGGAAAAAGCGCACAAATCGGCCCCCTGCTTAAAGTAACGGGCAATAGTCATGTCCTGGGGAGAGTCCGCTGCAAGCTGTCCGCAGCCTTCATCCACAGCAAGAATAACCCCCGGGGGCAAAAGAGCCTTAATTTCCTTCAAATCCGGTGCCGAAGAAAAGCCCCGCACCCTGTAATTGGAAGGGTTTACCACCAATACCATACGGGTGTTTTCATTCAAAGCCCGTCGGTAATCCTCTGCTGTGGTGATATTGGTGGTTCCCGCCTCCACAAGTCTGGCTCCGCTCTGGGCCAGAATCTCCGGGATTCTGAAACCTCCCCCTATCTGCACCAGCTCCCCCCGGGAAATAATCACCTCGCCCCCTTGGGCAAAAGTACTGAGCATAAGGAACACGGCCGCAGCATTATTATTCACCAGCACAGAATATTCACTGCCTGTTAATTCCTCAACAAGACGGTGGACAAAGGGAAAACGTTCTCCCCGTTTGCCTGTGTTCAAGTCCATTTCCAGATTACAGCCCCCGGTGTTCACCTCCATGGCCCTGTTCCAAAGATGCCCTCCCAGGGGAGAGCGTCCCAGATTGGTATGAAGGAGAACCCCCGTGGCATTAATGACTCTCTGGAGCCTCATACGGCTGACCCTGCGGCATTCCCTGTCGGCCAGCGCCACTATATCCTCATAGGCCGGGAGGGGTTGCCCCCCTTCCAGAACCCCTTTGCGCAGTTTTTCCAGAGTACGGATTACCGCCTTTTTCAATAAAGGCCGGGAAATACGGTTTTCCCAGGAAGAAAGAACTGCCTCCTCCATAAGGAAATCCACCTTGGGCAAATTTCCAAGAGATGCTCGATGGTCTAATTTGAAATTCCTATCCATATTCCCCCGCCGGAAAGGCCGGAACAAAATAAATACTGCGGCTAAGATCTGTAAATTCGGAAGAGGCAGGAATCGAACCTACCGCTGCTTTAAACACAGCCAACGGTTTTGAAGACCGCGGGGACCGCCAGATCCCATCTGCTTCCATAGGCATTCATTTTACACTAAAACCTTCCATCATGTCAACGGGCCAAATCATGACAATCGCATTACACCTTCAATCCCGGGAAATAACTACTCCAGCCCGCCTTTAATCATCTCCCTTTGCAATCATGCAGTTTTTTGCAAAAGGCTATAAAAGAAACAACCTTATATTCCGGGCAAACGGGAATATCCATGAGAGCAGCTGCAAATATTCAATAGGAACGGTTATGATAGACAGCCGCCCCTAATCCCATGGCCGTCAACAGGGGAGGCAAAAGCCGCAAAAGGCCGTACCACAGGGGAACGGCATCCTGTGCCAAAAGGTCTACAGGAAGAATTCCAAAACGGGACAGGATTTTAAGCATCAACAACCCAAAGGAAAAAAGGGCCGCAGCAATCACACACATCCAGGAAGTTTCCCGTGTCCGGGACCAAAGCAAAATGCCAAGAAAAGCGGCGAAAAAGGCAGCTATTGCCTGAGCAGTCAACATCAGGGGCATCCCAAGAGACAAATTCATAATGCCCTCCTGAAAAAGGCGTGAATCAGGGAGCGGTCTCCTTCACTTTGCTTTCGGGGCAGTATAGCCGGATGACGGAAAGAGGGAGGAAGGAGAATCCTCTTTTCCAAAGCCTGATTAAAAAGGGCATCGTAACCATTGGCACTCCCTTTCCAGAAAAGGCAGCCCCCCTTCTGTTCCCAGAACTCCGAATTCAGAATCTCATAATCCACAGGTTCTTTCAACGCAGCAATCAGGGACCAGAGAACCCGTGTCAGGGCAGCTGCCAGAAGGGGGGAAGGAAGAGGGGACTCCACCCCGCAAAGTACCGAGGTTTTCCGACAGAAAAAGATTTGGCCATAATCCAGGCCCGGCAGGGGAATCAAAAGTTCTACCTCCTCTTCCCGAAAGGCCCACTGTTCACCGGGGCGCCACAGGGGAATATCCCTGCCCCCCTCTTTATCTCCAAGCCCAAAAGGAAGACGGCGAATTTCAGAGTGTTCTTCTGCTCCCAGTTCTTTGCCCAGGGCTCTCAAGGCCTTTACAAGTTTTCCTTCTTCTGCAGAAGGCATAGTCCCATAGACCCCCCGACTGGCGGCATTCTTGAGATGCAGAGTCAGCCCCTCGGGGCGGTGTCCCAACCAGGCTCGGCCTCCTTCCTGCCATAAATCCAGATACCGTTTCCCCCTGCCGTCATAAAGGTAATAGTCCCGGGCCCGGCGGACAGGGGGCAGACGCCTTAACCGTTTTTGGGCCTCTGGTTCCAGCGGCTTCACCACTCACCTCCCAGTTTTTCCAATTTGTATTTGGCAAATTCAGGGATGAATGTCATGGTATGCCCTGTTTCAAAAGCCACCTGAATGACAAGATGCCCGCTGTTTTCCATATTGCGGACGACCTCCCCTGTGCCATAGTCTTCGTGATAAATACGGGTGCCCGGGGGATAGTCTCCCCAACCACCGGAAGAATAAGCCCCGGCAGACAAGAGGGAAGAAAGATCCCCGGCAAGATGATCTTTGGGAAGCTCTGCAAGAAAGCGGCTGGGCCGGCTGCGTTCCAGACGGCCATAAAGCATCCGGCTCCGGCAGCAGGTAAAAACCAGTTCGTTGCGGGCCCGGGTAATACTCACATAGAAAAGCCGCCGTTCCTCCTCCAGCTCATCCCGGTCCTCCCATTCTCCTCCCCGGGGGAATAACCCTTCTTCCATACCGGTAATAAATACCCGGTCAAATTCCAGCCCCTTTGTATTGTGCATGGTGATAAGGGTAACCCGGTTTGTACTGGCCTCTTCCCCTTCCAGAGCGCTTTGATCCAACTCGATCAGTTCAAGAAATTCTGCCAGCCCCTCCACAGTAGAAGGATAGGGCACCGCTGCGGTTACCAGCTCCTCCAGATTCCTGACCTTTTGGGTATGTTCAATGCGGTCCTGATTTTCATAATGCTCTTTAAGACCCGTTTCCAGTATGAGTTCTTTCAGAAACAACCCCAAGTTTTGCTGCCCCGGCATAAGTATTCTTAATTTCTCCAGAATCCGGCTCAACCCAGAAGCTCCCCTGGCCGCTTTTCCCCGTAATTGGGACAAGGCCCCTTTCAAAGCCTCTTCCAGATTGAAAAGCCCCCCTTCTGTCCCCAGGATTTTCCCTGCGGATACGGCACCGATGCCCCGGGCCGGCTTGTTCAAGATTCTGCGGAAGGCCACTTCATCGGCGGGGTTATTTAAAAAGGCCATATAGGCCAAAGCATCCTTTATTTCTTCCCGGCTGTAAAAGCTTAAGGTTCCCACCAAACGATAGGGAATTTTCTGCTTGCGGAACACCGATTCAAACACCCGGGACTGGGCATTGGTTCTGTAAAGAACAGCTGTAGAAGCCCAATCCCCGTCCTGAAGCTCCCTGGCACAGTATTCCGCCTCCCGGTTCTGATTTTCCAGAAAGACCAGCCGGGGCTTCATGCCCTCCCCTTTCCGGGTCCAGAGCTTTTTGCCCAGCCGCCCTTCATTATGAGCCACCACATGGGAAGCTGCGGCCAGAATATGACCGGTTGAGCGGTAATTTTCTTCCAGCTTAATGACCTTTGTCCCGTTAAATTGCCCCTGAAACCCCAGGATGTTTTCTACTTCAGCCCCCCGGAAACGGTAAATGGACTGGTCATCATCTCCCACCACACAAAGCCAGGTCCCCGGCCCCACCAATTCCTTCAAAAGTTGAAACTGGGCTCTGTTGGAATCCTGATACTCATCCACCAAAATAACCTGAAAACGCTGCTGAATTCTTTGACGGACCTGTGGGTTTTCTGCCAAAAGCCGACGAGCCAGAAAAATCAAATCTCCGAAATCCACATTGCCGATTTCCCTGAGCCTCTTTTCATAATCCCGGTAATACCGGGGAAAATCCGGATCCGCAGAAATATGCCTTAAATTCTCACCGGGGCCTAAACATTCATCCTTGGCCCGGGAAATATTCCGGGCAATAAGGCGCAGCTCATTCCGGGGAAGCTTTCCAAAAAGGCTTTTGAGCAAAGCCAAAGTGTCCTCATCATCGTAAATGCTAAAACTGCTTTTCAGGCCCAGGACTTCACCGTTACGCCGGAGAAGCCAGGCTCCAAAAGAATGAAAAGTACGAATCATGGCGTCTTTGGCATCGGGAGCCAAAGCCTCTGCCCTCTCCTTCATCTCCGCGGCGGCCTTGTTGGTGAAAGTTACAGCCAAAATGGACCAGGGATTAAAGCCCAGCCAGTCCACAAGATAGGCAATTCTTGTGGTAATGACCCGGGTTTTTCCCGAGCCGGCTCCTGCCAAAATGAGCAGGGGATCCTTTTCATGAACCACTGCTTTTTTTTGTTGGTCATTGAGGGCTGAAAGCCAGACCGGTTCCTTCACGAGAAATCCTCCTTTACAAGAACAGCCTCCAGATCCAGTCCGTTCCGCTTTATAATCCGTCCTGCCACCACCTGCCCGGAAGCCAAGTTTTTCCCCCGCAGCACCACAAGCCCATCTACCTCGGGAGCCTGAAAGGCAGAACGGCACAGGTATAAAGACTCCCCTGCGACCTCCTCTTCCACAAGGAGAGGCAGGATTTTTCCCTGGAAACGCTCCATCCTTTCTTCCGTAATCTTTTCCTGTACTTCCTCAAGGCGCTTTACCCTTCTTTTGGTCAAAAAGGCGGCCACCCGGGTCCTCAATGCTCCCTGAAAATGCCAGGCCGGAGTCTCTTCTTCCCGGGAATAGGAAAAAAAACCCACCCAGTCCAGCCGGGCCTCCCGTAAAAAGGACAGCAGATTTCCAAAGGAACGGCGATTTTCCCCGGGAAAACCACAAAGTATGGTAGAGCGGATAACCCCTTCCGGGAATTCCCGGCGAAGCCGCTCCACCAGGGCAATATAGGTTTGGGCATTCCCTTTCCGCCCCATCCGTTTTAGAATCCGGGCATCCCCATGCTGAAAGGGAATATCAAAATAGGGCAGAATTCTGGGGTCTTCCCTGATAATGGGTAAAACCTCCATGGGAAAGTGGTCAGGATGAATGTAAAGAAGACGCAGCCAGAATTCCCCGGGCAAGGCCGAGATGTCCTGAAGCAAAGCCTTCAGTTCCTTCTTTCCCCTGTCCTTTCCGAAATTTGCCAAATCCTGGGCTACCAGATTAATTTCAAAGATTCCCTGAGCCCGAAGGCCCCGAATTTCCTCCAGAACATCTTCCCGGCTCCGGCTGTATAGCTCTCCTTTAATCACAGGGATGGCACAAAAAGTACAACGGTTGCTGCATCCCTCGGCAATCTTCACAAAAGCGCTGCCCTTAAAGCCCAGGAATTCCTTGCGTTTAGCCCCCTCCTGATAGACAGAAGGCACAAAGACCGGTTTTTCTCCTGCCAGGATTTTTCCTGTTACCTCAGGAATTCTTCCTGGAGCCCTGTTTCCAAACACCCCATCCAGTTCTGGAATCATATCCAGCAGTTTTCCACTGTAACGCTGGGCAAAACACCCTGCTGCCAGAATTTTTTTATCCGGCCAGGCCTGGCGGTAATCAAAAATGGTTCTGATGGATTCTTCCTTGGCACTCTGGATAAAACCGCAAGTATTAACCACGATAAGACTAGCCTCATCCGGCTCGCACAAACGCTTCCACCCGGCTTCAGTCAAAGAGGCAATAATAACCTCCGCGTCTACCTGGTTTTTGGAACAGCCAAGGTTTTCTATAAAAAAAGTTTTACTGGATGGGGACGAGGACAAGGTCATACTGTCCGCCTTCATCTTTGAGCCAATGAACAGAGCGCAGGCCCACATCTCCCGAAGCACCGCTGGCCACAGGGATTCCTGCGATTTTTACATTCGCCTCTCCACCGGAAGACCAGCCCACCAAAAGCTTGCGGCTGACATCATGGCGGATTCGTTCTCCATCCCTGTAAAATTTCTCAACAGGTTCACCCTCATCAGCCTGATAACGAAAATAACAAAATCCCTTGAATGAAACATTCAGAACAAAGGCTTCGGGAGCAGGCTGGTTTTCCAAAAGCAGAATTTCTTTTCCGGGAACCGCCCCCGGGGAGGGAGTAAAATCCCCGCTAACCGGAACAGGCGATTCTTCCCGGGACACAGGAACGGCAGAAAGCTCTGTAATAAGGACAGCCTCTTCCGGAGTCAGCCTCTTCAGCTGGATTCGGATCATGGGAAGCCCGTCCCCTCCCGGGAGTATCTTTTCATCCCCTTGCCGCAACTCCAGCAAGCCCCCCCCCTCAGAAGGCTGGACTTTCAACTGCTGCTCCTCAAAGAGCAAATCCATAAACAGCGGGGCCTCTTCCCCAACAGAAATCAAAAAGCTGTCTCCCGGATGAACCGTCCATTCACTCCGTTCCTGCCCCAGCTCATACTGTCTGGGCTCATAAGTTTTCTTCTGCTCCCGCCGGGGCCGCACAGAAGAAAAAGAAAGATGAGTCCAGCCATACCACCCCCCCAAAGCCAGAAGAAAGACAAGACAGGCAATCATAAACCTACGCAAAGGAAACTTAAAGCGTCCAGGACTTCCTACCAGCTCCTTCAAGGGTACAGGCTCTTCCCCTATTTTATAGTTTCTGTACAAACCTGCTGCCTTTTCCGGCTCCAGACCAAGGTATTCTGCATAATTACGCAAAAAACCAAGAAGATAGGTTTCTGCCGGAAAGACATCAAAGCACTCGTCCTCCAGGGCGGTCAGATACTCCCTGGAAATATTAATATCCCGGGAAATCTGCTCAACCGTAAACCCCTGTTCAACCCGGGCTTCCCTGAGAACTTCACCAATAGACTTCATCAAAACTTACCCTTCCGGTTCAAATAAAAAATTTTCAATGCTGTTCCCCTCTGGAGGACTGTGATAATCAAAACGGGCATCGGGGATATCTACATTAACTACTATATTCGTAAAGTCAAAAATAACCTTGTCCATGGTTACCGTAAGCCCCTCAATCCGGCGGATCAGCTTATTCTTGCCCACACTGACAAGAAGTTCCCTAAACCCTTCGCTGGTAGAACGCCAGGTCAGCCTCAACTTGGTAACCTTTTCCTGGGAACCCTCATACAGGGGCACCGTCCCGGGCCCCCGAAGATAAGCGATGCTGTAATTCTCTTTCATCAAATCCAGTCCCTGGGCATTGGCCATTCCCGCCAGGGAACTTTGGGTATGGGATTTCAAAGGCTGAACAAAGGCTACAAAATAAGGGGCTGGGAGATAAAGTTCCAGCTTTTCATCATTTACATTCAGAACCTGTCCCTCAGGGTTGGAAAAATCAAGTCTTAGTTTATTGGGACTTTTATAGGAGATTCTGGCACTCTGTTCCGTATTCCCCTGGCTTATAACCAAATCCCCTTCATAGTCTCTTATACTTCCATAATAATCTGAAATTCTATCAAAATATTTCTCAGCCGTTTCCAGAGCCCCTGCCAAAGGCAGAAAAAAGATCAGGAAAAACCATGCGGCGTATAGTCTTTTCATGAAATGTAATATACCCTGAAAGGGGACTGTGCTGTCAAGCCGCAGAAGAAAGCGCTCCCCTGCCCCAGCTTCCTGTTTTCCCTTTTTTTCATAAGATACCCTTAATTTTTTTTTATGCCTCCGTTATAGTTAATGCCATAGTGCCTTTGCAGAAACCCAAAAGAAAAACACTCGGGACAGCAGATGTAAATTACAAGAAAAAGGGGATATAAAAATGAAAGATATTCAAATTCTTGATCTGGGAGGCTCAATCGTAGCCCCGGAAATAATCAACACGAATTTTTTGAAGGAAATGAAGGCCTTTCTGAGTTCCTGGCTAAAAGAGGATGATTCCAGAAAACTCATCCTGATTATAGGAGGGGGTGCGGCGGCACCACCAGACTGAATGCCCAGATGATCAAAGCCCTTCTGGGTGATTTATGCGCCGATCCCGTAGTAACCGATCCCCGTTCTGCATCTACCATTACTTCCCGGGTTCTGGTAGCCGCAGGATGGAAGCCCGGCTTTTCCACCGACTACGATGCAGTCATTCTGGCAGAAAATTTCGGAGCCTCCAGAGTGCTGAACCTTTCCAATATTCCCAAGGTCTATTCTGCAGATCCCCAAAAAGACCCCAAGGCTGTTCCCCTGGATCATATAAGCTGGGCAGATTACCAGAAGATGTGCGGCAATACCTGGACTCCGGGAAAAAACACCCCCTTTGATCCGGTAGCCACACAAAAGGCCAGGGCAATGAAACTCAAGGTTATTGCCGCCGATGGACGGGATCTGAAAAATCTGAAAAATATATTGGAAAACAAAGCCTTTACAGGAACAATTATCGGACCGGAATAAAGCCCTCCCGCCAATGCCACACAGGACGGGACAGGGCGGAAGAAAAAGGATTGATCCGCTCAAAATCGGGAAGCCAGTCATCCCCGGTAGCATAATCCTGAATAAAACCCTCGTCCAGACCCAATTCATCCAGCATGCCCAGTATCTCGTTATATTCCCTTTCCTCCAGAACCCTTGGGGGATGGGGCTGGGGGTAATCCGGGGTGAATACAGGTGTGTACTGGCTCATAATGGACAAAAGGGCCCGACCTTTCAGATGCTCCCGGAACCAGAGCAGGAATTCCCGTGTAGATTCCACTTCTCCGGGCAAAATGAGGTGTCTCACCATAACCCCCTGTCTGAGTACCCCCCGCTCATCAAAATCCAGAGCTTTCCGCTCCACCATGGAGCAGAGGGAAGCCGCAGCAACTTCAGGATAGGCTTTATAATGGTAATATTCCATGGCAACACGGGGATTCATGGTTTTTAAATCCGGCAGGAAAATATCCACATAAGGAAAAAGATCCCGGGGAATAATTTCCTGTCCTGACGAATTCCAGACCACGGGGAGTCCTGTTTTCCGAATTGCCGGCATAAGACGAATCAGGGACGGGGCATAATGGCTGGGGGTAACCAAATTAAGGTTTTCTGCACCTTCTTCCTTAAGACGATAGATAATGGACAGGAATTCATCCTCTGCCACTTCCCGGCCCATACCTCCCCGGCTTATCTGATAATTCTGGCAGAAAGGGCAAGCCAAAGTACAACCTGTAAAAAAAAGGGTGCCGCTGCCTCCTTCCCCACTAACCGAGGGCTCTTCCCCATAATGAAGCCCTGCCCAGGCCATTTTAATGGAAACTCCGCTTTTGCAAAATCCCGGGGTACAGTTTCTGTTTACCCCGCAAAGACGGCCGCATAGCCGGCAGTTCCGATAAAGGGACTCCGCAGATTTTTCCTTACGTAAAACCATGATTTTAAATTATGAAATAATCTTCCAAAACTCAAGGGTCAAACCTGATATGCACTGGAAAAAGTATGAGAGAAGAAATAAGGAGTGGATGAAGTCAGGGCAGCAATTCCAATTTTGGAAAAATTCTATAATTTCAAATCATGCTCTATTTCAA
>PDWI01002915.1_pt1 | contig 25115 bp, 26 predicted proteins | sample 1430891 | NCBI WGS metagenome assembly PDWI01 (sample SAMN01162508, study PRJNA174530) | Oral metagenome, whole genome shotgun sequencing project. | biome: Marine environment; feature: Marine mammal; material: Swab sample of the gingival sulcus; isolation source: swab sample of gingival sulcus...
TGCTCATTTTGCATGAGTTTCAGATAATTGTGCAGAACCAGTTTTGCATATCCGAAATTGTCCATTTTTTCAAAACAAAGACTTTGCAGGAAACAGGCCTCTTCTCCTGTACGGCTTTGGGGAATCGTCAGCATGATGTCGTTACAAATCCGGGCAGCGTCCAGATATTCTTGTCCATGAAACAGGCATGTTGCCGTATCCAGTTTCGCCGGAGCAATCCTTTCATCTTCCGGAAAAAAATGCACAAAGCGTTTCAACTCCACCCGGGCCGTGGCATAATCCTTTTTACCCATGAGGACATGGGCATAGTCCCAAAGCATATCCGCAGAAATCACAAGTTTTTTGTCACTTGTTCCCTGACAAAATCCATTGGCAGGCAAAATCATCGTAAGCAATAGCCCAAAAAACAGGACAGAAAAAATCTCTATCTTATTTCGATGTTTCATGACCGAATGTCCCATGGGAGGGAAACCACCAGAAATCGTTGTTTTCCAATGGATCAGAATACTGGTATCCCTCTTTTGTCTGTACTTTTATCTGTACCAGGGGAGCTATTTTTTTTTCGCTCCTGCCACATCTCATAAGCCTGTCACAGGTCATGATCCATCCAAGTATGGGGCCGTGCTTTTTCATGGCCTGTCTTGCATATTCTGAACAGGAAGGGTTCATGGGGCAGCGGTTTCCATCAATGGCAGAGATATGTTTCTGGTAAAATTCCAACAGGGGAGCATGGGATTCGCTGGCAAGAACTGTGGAAGAGCCAGCATGGAAAAATACTGACAGACAAATCAGTATCCAAACAAGAAAGCCCCATCTATATCTGGGAAACACGAACCACCTCTTCAATGGATGTAAGGCCCTGTAATACCTTTTTCATCCCGTCTTCATGGAGACTTATCATTCCCCTTTCCATGGCAGCCTTACGGATCTGGTTGGCATCGGAAGTTTGCAGGATCATGCTTTTCAGGAAATCATCCAGCATCATGATTTCAAAAATGGGCTGACGGCCAGAATATCCCGTGTCAAAACATTCAGAACATCCCACCGGAGCATGGGCGGTTTGGCCGATATAAGCATCTGTGTTGCCGCCCAGAAACTGCACATGGGAAGGTTCGATTTCAAAGGATTTTTTACAAGAAGAACAGAGCAGACGCACCAGCCTCTGGGCAATCACAGCCGTCACCGAAGAGGCGATCAGATAGGGTTCCACCCCAAGGTCTGCCAGACGGGTGACAGCTCCAGGGGCATCGTTTGTGTGCAGGGTGGAAAACACCAGATGACCGGTAAGGGCAGACTGAATGGCGATACGGGCAGTTTCCAGATCCCGGATTTCCCCCACAAGAATCACATCGGGGTCCTGGCGCACAATGGCGCGCAGCCCCCTGGCAAAGGTTACCCCTGTCTTTGGATTTACCTGGATCTGGCCGATGCCGCCAAGGTTGTATTCCACGGGATCTTCAATGGTAATGATATTCTTGTCCGGGGAATTGATCTGGGAAAGGGCCGCATACAGGGTGGTGGTTTTTCCGCTGCCCGTGGGGCCTGTCACCAGGACAATTCCATTGTTCTGATGGATGATTCTGTCAATAAGGTCATGATTTTTCGGTGAAAGCCCAAATTGAGAAAGATGGAGAACATAGCCGGTTTTATTGAGTAAGCGCATGACCAGACGCTCTCCATAGGCAGTTGGTACCGTGGATATGCGAAGATCAATCTCCTGATCTCCCATTCTTACCTGGGCGCGGCCGTCCTGGGGCACTCTTCTTTCGGCAATATCCATTCTGGCCATGACTTTTATCCGGGATACCAGGGCTGCCTGCACGGCCTTGGGCGGTGTGAGCATATCGTACAAAATCCCGTCCATGCGGTAACGAACCCGCAGGCTTTCCTGGAACGGCTCAATGTGAATATCCGAAGAACCTGCCTTGACTGCCTGGGAAATGATATGGTTCACCAGACGGATCACCGGAGCGTCTTCGGCATCGTCCAGCAGATCAGCAGTTTTTTCCAGATCCTCAATGATGGTAAATTCCTGATCCTGCATGTCTTCCACAAGTTTTCGGGTATTCTGGCCTGAAGAATCAAACAGGCTGTTGAGGGCAGACAGGATTTTGTGTTTCGGTGCAAGCACAGGAGTATATTCCCTGCCCAGAAAATCTGCCAGATTATCTGCCGCACAAAGGTTCACAGGATCATTCAAGGCAATGAGGATATGATCTTTCTCCTGTCCTTTAAGGGGCACCATGCACATATTCCGCAAAAATCCGCGTAAAGATTCATCGCAATCCGCAATGGGCATATCCATCAAATCAGACAAAAATTCAAAGCCAAAACAATGCCCAAGCCCTGCCAGAATCTGATCTTCTGTGGCAAGTTTTTCGTTCACCACAGCATCAAGGAAGCCGGAAGAATCTTTTTGCCAGAGATGACGGATTCTTTCTTCGGTATCCAAAGACAGGGCAGAGATTTCTTGTATATGTGCAATCAGGGCATCAATCATCGGCAGATGCTCTTTTGTCTTTCCTGGATGAAAATGGATGGTTTAGGCGGTCATACAAAAGGACTTCACCTTTTTTCAATTCCCTGGCCTCGGTCTTTTTTTCTTCATACAGCTGTCGGATTTCCAACGGAGTTTTTATCACCCTGGGCGTTAAAAACACATAAAGGTTGGTCTTTTCCTTTCCTTCGCCAACGGATTTGAAGGCCCATCCCAACAGGGGGAGACTGCCCAGACAAGGAGCTTGAAACTGGCTGGAACTCTGGCTTTCATCAATCAGCCCGCCAATGACTACGGAATTTCCGTCTTCCACCACAATGGTGGTCTCAATCTGACGTTTCAGGGTGGTGGGCCGGTTGGGATTGGTCTGATTCACGTTGTCCAGCTTGGTCAGTTCCTGATAGACTTTCAGACGCACCAAGCGATCCTTGCTGATCTGGGGGGTAATTTTCAGGTTGATACCCACATCCTTGTACTCATAGGAACTATACGTTTCTGAAGCAGACTCTGCGGCAGAACGCGTCTGGTAGGGGACATTTTTTCCCACGGTGATGACGGCCTGTTCATTTTCCATGGTGGTAATCTGGGGATTGGAGATGATATGCACGTCCTTGTCACTCTGGTAGGCAGATACAATGGCATTAATATCGGGGAAGGCAACACCGCCGATGTTAAAGGTTTTGCCGATGGTTCCCAGAGAAAAACCGCCGGGCATGGTGCCTTTTTGAAGCGCTGTAAGATTCTGATAGCCGCCATTTGCATTGCCGCCAAAACCTCCTGTAATGGTCCTGGTTCCGGAATCCCTGTCCGTTGCTGTCTGCCATTCGGTTCCGACAGTCAACCCTTTGGAAATATTGACTTCCATGATGAGACATTCGATCTGCACCATGGCCCTTGGAATATCCAGCTTTTCGATGACCTCTTCTAAAATGGGATAATCTTCCTTGTCTGCCATAATTACAAGACTGTTGGTGGCCTTGTCTGCCATGATCTTAACCTGTTCGGACAAAACAGGAGAAGTCTTTTTCCCGGCAGCAGGTCTGGAACTGTCGGACACGGGAATTTTGGTAAGCACGGCAACCAGATCTTCGGCAATGGCATGTTCCAGATAATAGACCCGAATTTTTTCCTCACCCTTGGGCACCTTTCGATCAAGAAGGCCCACAAGATCAGATACCTGCTCTGTCTGGGCTTTCCCTGCCAGAAGAATCAGGGAATTGGTTCGTTCGTCGGCCACAAACACCACCTCGTCCCTTGCCCCTCTAACAGATTTTCCCATCCCGGCTTGACCGGAGAATACGGTTTTCAGATTCTGGACGGTTTTGGCGGCATCTGCATACATGAGTGGAATCACGGATATTTTCTTACCAATGGAAGGCACATCCAAAGCTGCGACAATCTTCAGCAATCGGTTGATGCTGCTCAAGGGTGCTGTAATAATGAGCATATTGCTGTCCGGGTATGCCATGACCACACTCCCCCTTGGCACCAGGGGGACAAAAAGATTTTTCAGTCTGTCCGCATTTGCATATCCCAGGGGAATGATCCTGGTAACAAGGTTGTCCCCGTTATCTTCCCTTGTGGACGAAGAATTTTTTACCATCCTTGTATCAATATTGCCTCCACGGGCATTGGGTGTGGGAATGATCTTGACAATTTTTCCTGCCGGAACCGTGGTAAACCCGTTGAGTTCCAACACCGACTCAAACACCTTGTAGGCATCGGGAATTGAAATTTTTTCCGGCGAAATAATAGTGACCTTGCCCTTTACCCTTGGATCCACAACAAAATTCTGGCCTGTAATATTGCTGATAAACTTGATGAACACGGAAACATCCACGTCCGTAAAATCAATGGACACCTGATCGGGTTCAGCAGGCGAGGATTCTGCGGCATGGACATGGGACTGCCCTTGAAACCATCCAGGGCTTGCTGCAAGCAGAATTCCCAGCACACAGAATGCAATATTTGTCCATTTTTTTACTTGAGTCATGGGTTTTCCTCTCCTGTTGGGATATTTGAATAAACGTATTTTCATAAGGCGTATATTATTGAAAAATTTTCTCATATTTCCCTTTTTGATTGTGATATGAAACCTGCCTTTCCTGTCCTCCCCGGATGATTGTAATATTTGTACGGCCCTCCCGGGCAAGTTGTGTCAATAAGGCATCCTTATCATATTCATCGACAATCTGTCTGCCATTGATGTGGGTGATGATGTCTCCGTTTCTCAAGCCCAATTTCCTGAAGGGAGAAAGGGAATGAATTCCATAGAGCATCATTCCATCCATACGATCTTCCATGAAATGGGGCCTCATATTCACATGGCTCCTCACCTGCGATGGAGACTGCCAGTTGGTATATATCTCTGACATGGGCTGAACCGGTATGATGGCCTCCACATTTTCCCGGAAAAAACTCCTCTCTTTCACAATATCAGCAGACTTGCTTTCCTCTGTCATTTCCAGAAGTTCATCATTACCGCTGCGAGTCAAAATGACTCCATGGCGTAAAATTTTCCTGATCTTTGCTCCCTGCACCTCATCGCCTTCCCGGTATAATCGCTGATGGCCCTGTTTTTTATCCTCAATCACGGCAAAGAGGCAATTTTTCCCTGTTACTGTTCCCCAAAGTACAAGTTCCAATCTGGTGGGTTCCATGTTCAGGTCACGGGGTGTTTCTTCCTTTACAGTATGCCGGGAACCATCCACGGTCACCTGGAACAAATTGCGGGAAATAATGGCACCCGAATCCGCCAATGCCCCTGTCCTGTGTTTTTCAGCAGAAACCTTACCTCGTATTTTCCCGGAAAACAAAGTTTCATCCACAGGCAGATCCATGAACATGCGCGGAGGCAAAAATCCATGATACCATGCATGGACACAGGTACAGGCAAGAACCAGAATCAAACAGACATGGACGGGGAAAAAATATTTATTCATCATTATGTTATAAACTCGCTTCAGGGTGTTCCAGGGTTCCTGTCACATGGAACAAAAATCCTTTTTCGGCAATGTCAGGCGCCTGCATCCGTACCAGGGGATTGGCTGCAAGTTTTGCAAGACAGGGGGATTCAGGCAGCACCCTTGCATCCAGAAACAGCCTGGTTTGGGAAAAAGAATTTCCAAGATGAATCTGTCCTGACACCAGAAGATGAATCTGTTCGCCCTGGAACAGACATTCTGTCAATACCACCCTGCCGTCAGCCATGGTGAAACTGCCCTGGACGCTGGAAAATTCCAAAGAAGGTAAAGCAATCAGGGAAAGTTTGGAATCTGTGAGATCAACCTTCACATCTCTGCCACGAATATTCCCCTGCCCTGCCATGGAATGCAGCAATCCCGCATCCAATTTTGCAGGAACCTGCGTTTTCTGAATAAATTCCATATCCCAATATCCCTGCAAACCAAAAGTACCGGACGCCGGATACAGCAGGTCATCGGTTTTTATTCCATCCAGAAAAATTTTTTCCAAAAGCCAGGTGTCTGGATTTTTGCCAGGGACGCTCAAAGAAAACCTTGCCAATCCATCAAATGGACAGGCCTTCACTTCAACGGGAACAGGCCGCTTGAAAAGGGAAAACAAGGGCACGTACATGGCCATGGAAAAATCAGGAATGCTTCGGCCGGAGTCCCATACAATGGACACTTTTTTACAGGCAAGGCCAAGGGGAAAAGAAGGGTTTATCTGTCCGATATTCATGGAAAAAGAAGTTCTGGATAACAATCTGCCCGGGCCATTGAGCTTTTCCGTAATAAAGGCCCCTGCTCCCTGGCCGGGAAACAGACAAAAGGCAAACGCTCCAAGGGCGACAACAAAGATGATCGCATATATGATATATATTTTTCTGCTCATTCGATCTTATATCTTCTATATCTCATGATTATTTTTATTTATTTTTTTCTGACACAGGAACTGCCGTTTCCATGAGCACATCCAGCATGGCTCCATTTTCTCCGCCTTCCCTTCGGGTCAAAGACAGGGAATGGATAAATACCCCATGACCGGAAGATTCAATGCCGGAAATAAATCCTGCCAAATCAGAAAGATACACCGAAGCTAACTGAATGTCCACCATATCAAACCCATTTGCCGCTCCATTGCCCTTTCTGGTAAATGGCCGCATATACGCCACATTCTCCTTTACCCCGTGCTTCTTTGCCTGGGCATCCATGAAAGCAAACAGGGAAAAGGCTTTGTTCCCTTTCAATGTTTTGTTCCTGCCGGAGGCCGTACTTCCGGAAAGCCGGGCATGGGTTTGCGCCATGGTCTGCATCTGGGCAAGAGCCTGGCTTTTCTGAACAAATATCCTGGCAAGGGTCTTTTCCTTCTCAAATACAGGGGCAATGATCCATTTTACCAGGCAAAACACCACCAGAATCACCAGAACCGCAATAACAGCCCGTTGATCCCGTTTTAATTGTATTTGCATCGACCACATCCTCATAAAAGCCCTTGTATTTCAATAACAAACCGAAATTTTACCCGCTTTTCTCCCTTGTCCGCCGAGGCACTACTGATGGTAACTTTTCGAAATAAATCAGAGGACTCCAAAAGGGTTTTCATGGTATCCACATTGTTGAAATCATTTGTGGTTCCTGCAAGGATCAATTTCCCCTCCCGCAGCAAAAACCGGGAAATGACAATATCCATGGAGGAATCCATTTTCACGGATAGTTCATTGAGAATCTGGGTTGCCGTAAAAGATGGCTGCGGAACTCCCCTTCCCCCATTTTTTTTCACGACAGCCCCCACATTTGCCTTCATCTGCAAATAGGGATCCCGGATATGTTTTGTGCCGGGGAATGTTTGTAAAAACAAAGTTCTAGCCTGGCTGTCCAATGTCTCAATTGCCCTGGAATAAGAAGCATTTTTTGCCAGGGTTCCCAAAAAAAAGATCAAAAAAATGCCAGCCAATAAACCTGCACAAATCCCCAATCCAGCACGGTATTGTCTGCCACGGTACTTGGCAAAAAATCTTCCCAGGTGTCCCAAAAACTTTCCGGCCCTGTTTCCTGAGCGCAAAAATTGCAGCATATTTGGATGGGATCTTTCAAGATTCAGGGATAAAGACCAATTTTTCCAGTCCGGCCAGGAGGCCACTTCCGACACACCCGGAATTTCTGTAAGAGCGGTACAGGTTTCCTGCAAAACATCATCTTCATCCAGACATAAAAATACAGGCACCTGTACATCCATACCAAATTGCTGGCAGGCTCCTGCAATCATTTCACGAATACGGGAACGGACCATATCGCAATAAGTTTCTGCAACAACAGGCCGGGACCGAATTGTATGGACACAAGAATTGAGAATCAAAACAAAAGTCAGACGGTTTTCTTCCCGGATAACCAGCAGGGCTTTTTCCGTTCCTTTTGTCTGACGTTCTGAATCCGTACGGGAATCCAGAAACCCTTGGGCAACGGCACAACCAAAGGGAACGGCCATATCAAAGGAAAGGCCAAAAGATTTCAAGGTCTTTACACAGGATTGCAGAAAACTGCCGGACAGGGAACCTATACATATCTGAAATCCATTTTGGCTGCTGCCAAGGGAATAAAAATCAGAGATCAAATTCTCCTTACGGGGGAGCAAACATCTTTCCAGTTCCAAATCCAGTATCTGACGGACCTTGCCGGAATTCTCAAAGGGAAGACAAAGGATTCTGAAATCCACCCAATGGGTGGGAAAAAAGATCACGGCACAGATACAGGAAGAAATATCCAGTCTGGATGCCGCTTCCTCCATGGCAAGGGCAAAGGATTCTTGTCTGGTATTTTTTTCTTCTGGAGCTTCCGATGGTGTCTCTGTTGATTGCACTTCATCGGTATCCTGCCCGGCTGCACAGCTTGTCCCCAAAAGATCCGGACAGGGAATCCTGCACCCATCCTTCACCAACGGCACCTGGCGTCCATTGGCAGACACTACGGCAGAAAAAACCTCTTGGTCATTCAGGACAAGATATAGGTAATTTGTTTCCACAAAATTTTATTTCCTCTGAATCTGGATAATCCGGCAGATTCTTTGCCGGGAATCTTCTTTTTGGGCAGTCCCTTGTGCATCTCTTCTGACAAAGGCCACCAGAGTTACCCTTGCATTGTGTTCCCTTGCCGAACTTTCTACCCGGAACACATTACTTTCATAGGTGATGTTTCTATCCAGCTTTTTTTGCTCCCTTTCTGAAAGAGCTATAACCTTTTTATACCACCCCTTGTCAAGGGCGTTCACAAAAACATCTTCCTTTTCAGCAGTTTCCCTGCGAAAATCCGCAAGATCCCTGGCCAGATTTTCCATTCCCCGGGGCATGAGTGCTTCTAATACTGCCAAGGGGGCTGTATTGATATTGATTTTTCCAGGATAAAAGACGTTTTGACTCTCTGTTCCCAATCCTGCCCTGGAAATACCGGATTGTGGGGACTTCAATCCATGCACCGTAAGCAAATCAGAAAGCCTCTTTTGTCCGTATTTAGCCTGAATCTGCTTTGTCAAAAAGACACAATCCATTCCCTTGACATGACAAATCTCATCCAGCAGCAAAAAAGGCCCGTTGGCAGGCAGATAAGCCGGCACAAGATTTTGATAGTATTCTTTTTCTGCCCCGGAAAGCCCGGTAATGGCATCATCATCCCCTGAATCCAGCCAGTCAATGAGGGCATTGACAAGGGCCATGGGTGAGGGGATTTCTTCTCCAATGCTGCTGTCTACCCCAGGATACTTATTAGAATTACTGCCAAGAACGGCGGAAAACAAATTCTCCAGAATTTCTACCTGCTCTCCGTTTACCCGTCTACCGGGGAATTCTCCCACCAGGGCATTGACCTGCACCTTGGACAACTCATCTGTCACAGAAAGGGAAATTTTGTTTTTTTCTCCCAACACGGCATTGGCAGCTACTGTCATCTTCCCTGCATCTGCCCAGGGTTCCTGGATGGAATCAATCTCTGTGTTCCTGCCGTCTTCACAAAGAACCATCATGGCAAAATGAATTCCTGACAAGGCCCATTGCTCGGCCTGGAACAAATCCTTGTCCCGGCCAATTTCCATGGTTTGCTTCCCTACAAAACAGGAAAGTCCAATTCCAGCTGCAAGTAACAGGGCAATCACGGCAAGGGTTACCACAAGGGCAACACCCCTTTGATCCCACAAAAAAAATCTCATCCGGTAAAACAATCTATTCAAGGCCTGTCCTCCTCACGGGAAACGGAAAGAAGAACAGAAAACTCAAAGGTGTTTTCCCCTTTGGTTCTGGGGTCAAGAGTTGCCAGGACAAACCGGATTACCCTGGGGAAAGAATAACCAAACTCCTGCGAATCAGAATTCCATGTATCATGTTCCTTACCATTGGCATCAACAAAAACTGCCCGAAATCTTGATACATGGGCCATAAGCATGGGATCCTGGCAGGAACGCTCTTTTCCAGCAAAGGGAGACAAGACATCGGATCGAAACAAATCATAACCACCTCTGGGATTTTGCCTCACGTAGTAGGAAATTCGGGCAACACCCGGACGGGGCTGGCTTCCCAGCAGAGCATGGGCAGAACTTGTAAACACCAGATAAGAAAACTCTCTGCCCCCAAGAAGTTCCAGGACAGATCGAAACCCAAAAGGATACTCATTTGAAAAAGCTGGTGGAGTATAAGATTCCATGGGCTGCATATATAATTGGAACAAATCCAGACGAATCCTTTTTTCCGCATCCTGAAACGTATCCATTTTCTGAATATGATTACGAATTTGCTCGCCAGACAAAAAAAAGCTGCGAAATCCAGGGAACAGAGCCGTTATCAAAATGGTAAAAACGGCAATGGCAACCATGAGTTCAATCAGGGTGAATCCCCCCTGGGAAAGGGCAATAAAAGGATTCTTTCTCCTGTTTTTATGCTTTGAAGGCCAAAAACAGAATCGTTTTTCGGCTTTGCCGACTGTATATTTACTGGGACAAATATCGAAATGTGGAAACTTCATAGAATTGGTCTTTTTTATCAGGATATTTCATATTTTGGTCTCCCAGGGTACGAAAAATTTTAATATGGATTTTTTTCAACCCGTTCCCTTTAATTGGGAAATTGTCCATTGCATCCACATTTGCATCTGTAATTTCATACTGAAATGAAAAACCGGAATAGGTATCTGAAAAATTACCAGAAAAGGTCCCAGACTGCCATGGTTTTCCCTCTCCTGAACTGCCGGTACAAACCTTCCCAAGAACCGTTTCTGCAAGAATGGGGGCAAGGGAATAAAAATTTGCAGACTCTGCAAGCCCAATGGTTTTTGTCTGCATGCGAAAAAGGGAAACAAAAACCAGGGCAATGATGGAAATACTCACCATGACTTCCAGCAGGGTAAACCCTTTGGAAGAAAAGACGGGTATATCTTCCGGAGAATCCATGTCAAATGCAATTTTCAAGGGTAACATACCTGTCCAGCAAAATGGGGACGGACAAAAAAGGCTCTATTTTCAGGGTAATCTCCCGACCGTTTTTTCTTAAATGAACCAGAGCAAAATCAGAATATCCCTGCTTGCGAAAAACGATCCTGTATTCATTGGTATTTTCACAAACCAGACCAGGAAATTCCACATCCAAAATTTCCAGACCGGAATTCAGAGACAAGACGTTTTTTTCAAATTTTCCATGGGCATAGGATGTCTTGTCTCTGGCTTCAGTTTCAATGGTTTCAGTTTCATCTGTGAAAAAAAGCTGTTGCGCTTCCCGGTCAAAATGCAAGGTATAATCAATTTCTTGTTCAACGGCTTTCAGACGGAGCCCCTGGATCAGCGTTACAACCTCATGAAGTTGATTACTGCCGCCAAGATTTGTGCCGGCAGAACGAAACAGGGGAAAAGAAAATACAAGCAATCCTGCCATGATCCCCATGACCACAACCAGCTCCATCAAGGTAAAACCATCCATGGAACGGAAGTGTTTTCTATGAATATGGTTCCTATTCAATTTCCCAACTGTTGATGTCCCGGTTCTTACCTTCACCGCCGGGGGCACCATCGGCGCCATAGCAAATCAGATCATAATCATCATGGATTCCAGGGCATAAATACAAATATGGCCTGCCCCAGGGATCAGAAGGGACCTTTCCCTTATCCAGATAACCTTTTTCCTTCCAGTTGGGAACAGGATCACCAATGGAGGGTTTTTCCACAAGGGCAATCAGACCTTGTTCGGTGGTGGGATATACCCCATTGTCCAATTTATATAATTTCAGGGCAGTTTCAAGACCTGCAATATCCACCTTTGCCTTTACAGCCTTGGCATCTTCGGTTCTCCCCATGAACCTTGGAGCAATATAGGTTGCCAAAAGCCCCAGAATAACCACAACCACCATGAGCTCCAAAAAAGTAAATCCATTTTCCCCGGACAACGGTAATCCATGGAATCCTGATTCACGGAAAAAAATTCTTTTGAACCAGCAGGAGAAAATTCCATGCAAGGATTTTTTTCGGCCCTGCACACAATATGCTATTGAAAATATATTCTTCTTTGTGCCATTTCCAGACACATCACCAATTTCTGCGTTCATAAAAACAATACCCTTTCCAGACAAACTGTATGTTCATTGTGTTTCAAATAGCTGAACACCATGTTTTCACAAAATATATTGAAGGAATACCTACCACCATTTTACGGGTAAGTAAAGAAACAACCAGCTGTTCACCATCAAAATGCCCAGAACGAGAAAAGGTGCAGAACGAAAAAACGTCCATGCACCAATAAACGCCATTTACAATGGTTTCATTTACAACATTTTCATTTGTAAAGTTGGTTCCCGGCAAATGAAAAGAAAAATACCCGCCATTACACCGGGAAATTCATACTCTACCGAACCATCCGCTGCCGTATCAATCGGTTTCCCTGGAACTTTTGATGGCAATGGCAATGGAAACCGCACATCCGCCCCACAGCCCAACACAACCAACCAGCATCATGATAATTGCACCTGTACTCATGAAATTCTCCTTTTCGGTATCCTGCCTAGTTTGTTTTATCTGTTTCTGGAATCTCATCGTAGCCTTTTTTCCCTTTCATCATGGTAAATATGATGCCCAAGACAACGATGATGCCAATAACAGTCCATCCATACATCATCAGATCAGATTTGGAGTAATCCCCATATCCCTTGATGATAAAATCCTTGGTATTGGAAATGGTCATGAAACCAAGAACAAGCACCGTGATGATTTTCAGGGAATAGGTCCACCATTTTCCCACACTATAATAGGAAAATTCATTGGCTTCCTTCCGCAATTTTTCAGGATGAAAAAACCATGCAATCAGAACAACTTCCAGGAATCCGCACACGGCAATACCAATCTGGTTGGTAAAAGCATCCACAATATCAAGAATATACAAGCCCGCCCCCGTAATAAACAGGATACTCAGCAAAAATGCCGGCACAAAGACCAGGACGGTTGCCTTTTGCCGGGGGATTTCAAACTTATCCTGAATTCCTGCGATCACGGCTTCTGCGATGGACACAAGGGAAGTAACACCTGCCGTAAACAATGCACCGAAAAAGCAAAACCCAAACAATCCATTCAAAGCGGGAAGGGAGCTGATGGCCGTGGGAAAGGTCATGAAGGCAAGTCCAACTCCCTGGCCTGCGATTTTATCCAGGCTGGTTCCCTGTTGCAAGGCCATGTATCCCATGATGGAAAACACGCCGATTCCGGCAAAGATTTCAAAACCATGGTTGGCGGTCACCGTAATCATGGCACTATTGACCACATCGGTCTTCCTGGACAGATAGCTTGAATAGGAAACCATGATGGCAAACCCAATGGACAGACTAAAAAAGATCTGGCCGTAAGCTGCCACCCATACACTGGGTTTCATCAGGGCCTTCCAATCCGGCTTGAACATATATTCCAATCCGTCCAGGGCGCCGGGAAGGGTCAGACCTCTTATCACAAGCAGAATCACAAGGACAAATAAAATGGGCATACAAATTTTGCAGGCAAGTTCGATCCCCTTGCTCACCCCTCGCAGAAGAGTATAGGCGGTCATTCCCCAAATGACAAAAAATGGGATCAGCAAATTGGTCTGAATTCCGCCAAGGGTGGATGCGTTTTCACTAAGACCCAAATATTTCAGAAAAAATCCTGTCGGATCACTTCCCCATGCCTGGGTGAATGAAAACCCCATATAACTTAATGTCCAAACCACAATGGCAAAATAATAGACCAGAATCATGAAAGACACCATGACCTGCATCCAGCCCAGCCATTCAAACTTTTTGTTCATCCTTGCCAGAGAAACCGGGGCACCGCCTTTATAGGTCTTCCCAATGGTGTACTCCAGAATCATAATGGGAATACCGGCAGTCAGGATTGCAAAAAAATACGGCAGCAGAAAAGCCCCTCCACCATTTGATGCGGCAATATATGGAAACCTCCAGATATTACCCAATCCAACAGCAGATCCAATGGCGGCCAACAAAAATCCCAATTTTGAATTCCATTGATCTCTCAAAGTTCCTCCTTTCCAGATAAAAAGTAAATCAAAGCCTTTAAGAATTCAGCTTACCCAACAAACTCTTTATATGATTATTTCACGGGGTAAGAGAAAAGGCTTCTAATTCAAGGCTTCCGAATAATCTCTGTATAATTCCCCTTTGGGACAAAAACAGTACCACCCCCATTTTTCATTGTAAATAAAAAAAATCAATAAAATTTAATTAAGACAATAAAGATAAGTCAGGCATAAATTTTTATTATACTCATGGTAAATCTCTGACAGTTTGCTCCCCAAAAATACCGGGGGAGAATCTCGCCATCCCCTATATACCCCCAAAATAAAAAAAGTGCAGTAACATTTGCAATCCCATGGAGTGACTACACCACGGTCTTACAGACACTACTGCACCAGTTATCTTGTAAATGTAAATCCCCAAAAAGGATCTACAACATATAATTTACTTCATCTTGATAAAAATCAAGCGTCATTTTTACTGTTTTTGATGGCGATGGCAATGGCAATGGCACATCCACCCCAAAGTCCTACACACCCTACGACCATCATTACAATTGCACCTGTACTCATTGATTATTCCTCCTGTATGATTTCTATTCATTATCACTAACTTCGGGAATCTGGTCATAGCCTTTCTTCCCTTTCATCATGGTAAAGATGATCCCCATTACAACAATGATGGCAATGACACTCCAACCATAGAGGATGAGATCTTCCTTGGTATAACTCCCATATCCTTTCACAATGAAATCCTTGGTATTGGAAATGGTCATGAAACCAAGAATGATAACGGTGATAATTTTCAGGGAATACGTCCACCATTTGCCCACGCTGAAATTGGAAAACTCATTGGCTTCCTTCCGCAGTTTTTCAATGTTAAAGAACCAGCCGATGAGAAGTACTTCCAGGAATCCGCATACGGCAATACCAATCTGGTTGGTAAATGCATCAACAATATCAAGGATATGCAACCCTGCACCCGTGATGAACAAAATGCTCAGCAAAAAGGCAGGAACCAGAACGGTGACGGTTGCCTTTTTACGATCCATGTCAAACTTGTCATGCATACCGGAAATCACGGCTTCTGCAATGGACACAAGGGAAGTAATTCCGGCTGTGAATAGTGCACCGAAAAAGCAAAATCCAAACAATGCGTTCAGGGCAGGAAGGGAACTGATGGCCGTGGGAAAGGTCATGAAGGCAAGTCCAACTCCTGCGCCTGCAATTTCTTCCACGGTTTTTCCCTGCTGCAAGGCCATATAGCCCATGATGGAAAATACACCAATTCCGGCAAACACCTCAAAACCATGGTTGGTTGTGGCGGTAATAAAAGCACTATTTACCACGTCGGTTTTCTTTGGCAGATAGCTTGAATAGGCAATCATGATGGCAAAGGCAATGGACAAGCTAAAAAAGATCTGTCCGTAAGCTGCCACCCATACGCTGGGATTGGTCAGGGCCTGCCAATTGGGCTTAAACATGTATTCAAGACCATCAAACGCACCGGGAAGGGTCAAGCCGCGCACAACCAATATAACGATAAGAAAAAACAACAAAGGAATACAAATCTTGCATGCAAGCTCAATTCCTTTACTCACACCTCGGAAAAGGATGTAACCAGCCATCGCCCAAACTACCAAAAAAGGTACCAAAAGATGGGTTTGAATTCCGTCAAGGGTCCTGGCGTTTTCACTCAGACCGATATATTTCAGGAAAAATCCTGTGGGGTCACTCCCCCATGCCTGGGTAAAGGAAAAGCCAATATAACTCAACGTCCAAACGACAATTGCAAAATAGTACACCAGAATCATGAAGGCTACCATTACCTGTATCCAGCCAAGCCATTCAAACTTCTTGTTCATCCTTGCCAGGGAAACAGGGGCGCCTGCCTTATAGGTTTTGCCAATGGTATATTCCAGCATGACAATGGGAATACCGGCGGTAATAATCGCAAAGAAATACGGCAGCAGAAATGCTCCCCCACCGTTTGATGCAGCAATATATGGGAATCTCCATATATTGCCAAGTCCAACAGCCGACCCTATGGCCGCCAACAAAAAACCAATCTTTGAATTCCATTGATCTCTCACGATCGTTACCTCCTTCGATATATATATAAAACCTACAACTATACTTTGGATCGCACTTTTTTATTTTCTGCTCTGCTTTTGCAAAACCCGGCAAAGCAAATCTGTACTTTATACAACTGCGGATATCCAGCTTTGCCGGAAAAAGACACCAATCCAACGTCACCGCGACACCCACGGTGTACAACCTCAAATTTCTCTTATTTACGAAAAAATTTTACTCGTTCATCTGGGACAAGATGATATTGAATACATCATATTGAACAGGCGGTATTGAGTAATGGAACGAAGACAGTATCATTGTCATCTTTTATTGTAAATAAAATAATTTTATTTATGAACAATCGATAAAGGAATTTATGATATTTCGATTATAGAATTGTATACATAATAAATTTGAATACTGTCTGTCTACGAAAGTTCCTCTTTTATTACCCGGGCAAGCCTCTTAATTCCTTCAACAATGCGTTCTTCGTCCATGCAGGAATAATTCAGGCGAAAACAATTTTTACTTCCCCCATTTGGAAAAAAGCTTGCGCCAGGCACATAGGCGACCTTTTGTTCCAGACATTTTTTTGCCATTTTCGTTGTATCAACCTGTTCCGGCAATACCACCCAGGTGAACAAACCTCCCTGGGGTCTTGTAAAAATTGCCTGCTCTGGAAATTCCTTTTCCATGGTATCCAGCATCACTTTTCTTCTTTTTCCATAGACTGCCTTAATTTTTTCCACATGGTCGTCCAGACTATACATTTCCATAAATTTGGACACCTCCAACTGGGCAATGGTGGAGGCCTGCAATGTAGAAAACTGTGCCATGAAATTATACTTGTTCAACAGTTTATCCTCTGCACACACCCAGCCAAGACGGTATCCGGGAGCCAACACCTTGGAAAAAGAACCCAGATATACCACAAGTCCCTTGGTATCCAAGCCTTTTAATGACGGCAGATTTTCACCCTCAAATCGAAGTTGTCCATAGGGATTATCCTCAATAACCGGGATTTCAAATTCATTGATGAGATCCATGAATTCCTTCCTGCGTTCAAGGGTCCATGTTCTGCCGGAAGGATTTTGAAAATCTGGAATTACATAGATCATTTTCACCCGATCTTCCCTTTCCAAAGCTGCCCTGAGGCTATCTATTTTTATTCCCGTATCATCGGTATCAATTTCCACAAACCTTGCTTCACAGGTCTTAAAGGCGTTAATTGCCCCAAGATAGGACGGACTTTCCATGAGCACAACATCCCCCTTGTCCAGAAAGACCCTGCCGGAAAAATCCAGTCCCTGCTGCGAACCGCTTGTCACAAGGATATTATCCCTGTGCGTCTTGATTCCATTGTGTTTTTCCATCATGTCAGCAATCTGCTGCCGAAATGTTTCAAAGCCTTCTGTGGTGGAATACTGCAAGGCCTTTGTGCCGTCTTCTGACAGAACTTTTTCCGAAGCCTTTTTCATTTCTTCCACAGGAAACAGCTCAGGACTTGGAAGCCCCCCGGCAAAAGAAATAATATCAGGACGTGCGGTTAATTTTAATAATTCTCGAATTTCTGACCCCTGTAACAGGTCCATTCTTTGTGCAAACCGAATCATGTTCCCCTCCAAATAATAAAATATTTATAATCAGATACATCAAATGTACCCATACAATCCAAGACGAATTTATCTATCTAACCAATTGGGCCGCATAAATAATTGCAGCCTGAAAATGGGTATTTGTTCTTTTTTTTTCTGTAACTTTTCCCTGACTTCCTCTTCCAGAGTCCCAACACAGGTGGTAAATAAAAAAGGAATTTCCAAATGCCGGGCCAGGGATCTGCATAGATCACAGCCATGTAAAATATGTCTTGCCTCGGTTTCCCTGAGCATGTGGGTGTTATTTACAATCCCAGAAATTTTCAGCTGAATTTCATTTTCAATCCTCTGCAAATGGGCAATACAACCTTCTGCTGTGTCTGTTTCCGGTCTGTTTGCATTGATTACACACATGATCTCTGTATTGTCCGGGGAAAAATATTTTCTCAGCTGATTGACCACCCTGGCACCGCTGTCATTTCCCCCCACATCAACAACAGCATCATAACTTTCATCTTCCAAAGGTGCCTTTAATTCCGCAGATATTGCTGGCAAATCCTCGGTGATGTCATAGCCAAAGGAATTGTGAATCATCCGGATTCCCAAGTCTTCCATCCGCTTTTGGCGTTCCCTGCTGCGGAAATAGGGATTGGCAATATCCAGATCCAGCAAAGCTGTTTTCCGACCCTGTCCTGCCAAGGCCACGGCAAGATTTACAGAAAGTTCGGTTTTTCCACTTCCAAAATGTCCCAGAATCATCCGAATTCTTTTTGACGAAATTCCGGCAATTTCCCCTATTGTTTCCATAAATCAATGGCCTTGATATTGGACGGAATGAATTTTGCCTTTCCTCCGGTGAATATTTTTTCAAACACCTTTTCCATGGTCTTTTTTTTCACCACCTGGGATTTTTCTATGATTGCTCCCAGCATAACCATATTAGCGGCTTTGCTGTTCCCGGATTCCTGGGCAAGTCTCAGGCAATCCACATAATTGACTTCAACATCATCCCGTTTCGGTATTTCCGTAACAATGGAAGAATTGATAAATAGCTGCCCACCAGGGGACAGCATATTTTCAAACTTCATCAAAGACGGCCCATTCATGGTAACCAGATAATCGCATTTTGTAACAAGGGGAGATGCAATGGTTTTCTCGTCATCAATACAAACCGTGCAATTGGCAGTCCCCCCCCTCATTTCCGGCCCGTAGGAAGGCATCCAGGTAACTTCCTTTTCTTCAAACATGGCTGCATAGGCAAGCATCTGTCCAATAAGCAGCACTCCCTGCCCTCCAAACCCTGCAATAAAAATTTTTTTTGCACTCATTATTTCACCTCCTCGGGGCATTTGAACTGCTGCACAGGATAATAAGGCATCATATAATTTTTTACCCAGGCAATCGCATCCACAGGATCTTTCCCCCAATTGGTGGGACAGGTGGAAAGCGCTTCCACAAATGCAAAACCCAATTTCTTTTCCTGTACCTTGAAGGCCCTTTGCACAGCTTTTTTTGCCTTTCGAACATCCCGCGGAGAAGTCAATGCAACCCGTTCCACATACACGGCACCGTCAATTGTGGAAAGGATTTCAGACATCTTCAACGGCAATCCTGCCTGTTCAACGGTTCTTCCATTCACACAGGTGGTGGCCCGCTGCCCGATCAATGTGGTGGGAGCCATCTGACCGCCGGTCATTCCGTATATGGCGTTATTTACAAAAAAAGTACAAAATTTTTCGCCTCTTTCTGCGGCGTGAATGATTTCGCTGGTGCCAATGGAGGCAAGATCTCCGTCGCCCTGATAGGTAAACACCATGGCATCTGGATGCACCCGCTTTATACCGGAGGCCACGGCAGGCGCCCTGCCATGTGGAGATTCCAGCATGTCCACATCCATATACTGGTGGGCGACAATGGAACAGCCCACAGGAGAAGAAGCAATACAATTACCCAAATCTCCTCTTTCGTCAAGCACTTCCATAATCAATCGGTGAAATATCCCGTGGGTACAGCCGGGGCAATAATGCATCTGGGTATCCCGCATTCCCTTTGTATATTCAAATACCGGTTTCATTTACTTCACCTCCATTATCTTTCTGGTTCTTTCCACCACTTCATAAGGATCAAGAAGCATTCCTCCCACACGGTTAATCAGATCCACAGGAAAACGTCCTTTCAGGGCATGTTCAATATCATATTTCATCTGCCCCATGGAAAGTTCAACGGAAATGACCTTCCGGGTCTGATCTCCAATCTCATCAAAGGCTTTTTCCGGAAAAGGCCAGAGGGTCTGGGGACGGATCAATCCGCATTTTAGCCCGTCTTCCTGCCTGAGAATATCCATGGCCTCCATGACCACCCGTGAAGTTGAACCATAGGAAACAAAAACAACTTGGGCATCTGCCACATCATAATTCTGGTACCGCTGCAATTCTTTTTCCGCCCGTTCATATTTGGTCCAATACTGATTGATATATTTTTCAAGCAATTCCTGCTGGAGCCACACGGAATTCAAGGCATGACGTTCCCTTTCATTCCTGTGCCCTGTCAGGGCCCAGGGCTTTGCCTCTCTAATTTCGTCTCCTGTCAGGGCAGGCCTTGCTTCAGGAAGTTCCACAGGCTCCATCATCTGCCCCAGCATCCCGTCCGCTGCGATCATGACAGGGTTGCGATATTCCTCGGCGATATCAAACCCATGATAAATCATATTCATGGCTTCCTGTATGGAATTAGGCGCAAATACAAGAACCCGATAATCTCCATTTCCACCTCCCCTGGTCACCTGGGTATAATCTGCCTGGGACGGCTGGATGGCACCGATTCCCGGCCCCCCACGCATGACATTCAAAATCACGAGGGGAAGCTCCACAGAACACATCAGAGAAATACTTTCCTGCATCAATGCGATCCCCGGAGACGATGACGATAACAATACCCTGCCGCCGGATGCTGCTGCGCCATAGGCCATGTTCACAGCCCCCAACTCGCTTTCCGCCTGGATAAAGGAACCCCCGATTTTCGGCAGTTCCCTGGACATGTATTCAGGAATCTCGTTCTGGGGAGTAATGGGATATCCAAAATAAAAGCGACAGCCCGCATTAATTGCAGACATGGCAAAGGCCTCATTTCCTTTCAACAATTTTTTTTCACCCATTTGTCATCCCTCCGTTAGATCCTATAAATGTTGATAATTCCGTCAGGACACATCAAGGCGCAGCTGCAGCAGCCGATACATTCCTCAATGTCAACCATATGAATGGGATGGTAGCCTTTCAGATTTACATTTTCGCTGTCAATCTCCAGTATGGATTTTGGACAGACAGATGCACATAAGCCACACCCTTTACATTTTTCGTCGCGAAAAACTACATTGAATTTTGCCAAAATCATTTCCTCCTATTTCAAGATTATACACCGAAAAATCCATTCCATGGGCGTATCTACTTTCAAACTTTTTTTGAGACTTCAAAAGGTAGTGAAGCAAAATTACTTGACAGCAACTAATTGCGAAAACATTCAAGACGATCTTTTTGAAAATTTTCCATGGATACGACAAATGAAGCGAAATAAATATATCCGATAGATTCGGATTCATGGAAAACAGGTTGTAATGTCCACCCTCAAAGACACCAAATATTTCAACCCGTATAAAAATACCTAGGATAATTTTTGATCCATGTCAATAAGAATATAAAAATTTCTGATTTAAAGAAGGAATAAGAGAAAGTCTTCGAAAAGAGATATTTTTTATAGATACATAAACAGATCATGTATCAGAGCAGAAAAAATCATATGAAGTATAAAAAAGGCTTTTTCTTATTTTCCAATTATTTTTAGTAAAAATTACCCTGTAACATATTGCCATACAAAACAATACGTATTTATGCTTGACTTAGGCACAGGATTTTTCTACACTAATCTCTACCTTTTTACCGATAAGATTGTATAAAGCCGCCTGGCCCATCGGGAAAACGTATACAACATAGTAGAGCTGAGGTAGTATGGAAATTCCTGATTTCATTTTGGAACGTCTTCAACAAAATGAAGAAATTGCAAAAAAATTTTTTGAAATTGAAGCAAGTATATTAACCACTCTCAATTTCAAGGATTTTTTTGAACAGCTGCTGTACGAAATCCGGGAAAAATTTCAGTTGCCGTATATATGGATTTCTCTGATTTCAGAAAGCCATATTGCAAGACATATACAGGATGCAGAAGTTTCAAGCCTCTTAAAGACCTCTACGGTATTCATCAATGCCCAGGAATTTCTGAAAATAACAGAAAATTCCAGACAGCCCATTCTGGCAAATGAAAATTTACATCGCTTCCGTAATCTTCTCCCCGATGGTGATTTCCAGAACAAAATTTCTTCCATTTCCATTGCCCCCATTACCCTGGATGGGCAACTTGTGGGAAGCATCAATCAGGCAGATCATGATCCGAGTAGATTTCAGCCAGGGATTGATACTTCTTTGCTGGAACAATTGAGTTCGAAAGTTTCTCTGTGCCTTTCCAATGTTGTCGCCCATGAGCAATTAAAATTTCTAGCTTTTCACGATTCCCTCACGGGCTTACTCAACAGGGAAGCCATGAAACGGGCTCTGGACAGGGAGTTTGAAAGGGCGAAGAGATACAAGGGAGATCTGAGTATTATTTTTATGGATCTGGATGGGTTCAAAGAGATAAACGATACCCAGGGCCATGATGTGGGCGATTTGGCACTTTGCCACTTGGCAAGGGCATTAAGCCGCCTAAAAAGGGACTCTGACATTGTTGCCAGATTTGCAGGAGATGAATTCGTACTCATCCTTCCATCTACCAGGGAAGTAGAAGCAGGCCAATATATTCTCCGCCTCAGATATGAATTATTTCAATACCCGCTACCCATCATAGATGCTGTTTCAAGAAAAGAAATCAATATTTATGTTCGTTTCAGTCACGGAATTGCGTCCCTTGCTACGGACAAAGTCAATTCTCCCCAGGAATTATTAAAACTCGCTGATGAAAGGCTATACCAGACAAAGCATCAAAAACATGCAAACCGAAATAATAGCCTTCAATTTTTGACAGGAACCAATATTTCCGTTGGCAAAAAAACAAAAAGTGAGCGCTAAAACCGGCATGCTGCGATCAAATCAGCAGTCTTTCTTATTTTCCTTTTCCCGCCTAGACTAGACAAGATTGGAATATAAAATTTCCAGATTCCAAGCTCCTTACATTTCCAATAAGCAGTATCGTAAAATCTTCTCCAAATAAAAAAATCATTGCTTGGTTTGGAAAACTAACCAAGCAATGATTTTCATATAAAATATTGATTCTTACAAAAGGATCTGAAATCAATATACCAATTGTGTTGTTGTCAGCAAATTCTGAGGAGCTGCCTAATCATGAATGAGTTCAATTTGAACCATGGGAGCAACATCACCTTTTCTTGGGCCGAGCTTTGTAATACGAGTATAACCGCCCTGGCGAGAGTTAAATTTTTCTGTAACTTCATTAAACAGCTGATGAACAACATCCTTTTCACGAATTACAGCCAAGGCCTGTCGTCTTGCATGCAAATCGCCTCTTTTGGCCAAGGTAATCATCTTGTCGGCAATTTTCCTTAAACCCTTTGCCTTGGCTTCTGTGGTACGAATACTTGTATGCTTGAACAACGAGGTCACCATGTTTCTAAACATGGCTTTACGATGACTCGACGTTCTATTCAGCTTTAACACGTTTTTCCTATGTTTCATAACAGCTATTCTCCTTCCTGAGTTTCCATGTCTTCCGGGGGATCAAAACCTTCCAGATCCATGCCAAGGGATAAATCCATGGTTGCCAGGACTTCTTTAATCTCGTTCAGGGATTTACGCCCAAAATTCTTCGTTTTCAGCATTTCTGAGTCTGTTTTCTGAACCAATTGATAAATATTGTAAATCTGTGCATTTTTCAAACAATTAGAACTTCTCACAGACAATTCCAATTCATCTACTGATCTATAAATATTTTCATTAATTCCTTTTTGAGAATCTTCTACAGTTTCCTCAGAAGGAGCTGGCTCCAATTCTTCATCAAAATTAATAAATGGATTCATTTGCTCCTTCAAAATTTTGGCAGCATAGGCCACCGCATTTTCAGGACGAATGGATCCGTCTGTCCATACTTCAATGGTCAGTTTATCATAATCTGTTTTTTGCCCAACCCTGGAAGTTCCAACAACATATTTCACCCGTTTTATTGGAGAGAATATGGAGTCTATGGAAATAGTACCAATGGGAGCATTTTCATCCTTATTGGCAGATGCAAGGGCATAGCCTTTTCCAATTTTTACCGTCATGGTAATGTTGAGGACACCATTTTTGGAAAGGAATGCAATATGCTGTTCCGGATTCAATATCTCAACCTTTCCATCAGGACTGACGACATCGGCTCCGGTAACTTCTCTTTCTCCTTTCACATTTAAGGTAAGTGTTCTCTCTTCAGCATCATCAACCCGTAATTGAAGCTGTTTCAAATTCAGAATAATTTCTGAAACATCTTCCCTGACATCGCTGATAACACTATATTCATGAAGTGCATCTTCAAATTTAACTGCAACTATGGCAGCACCGTAAATCGATGAAAGAATAATTCTTCTCAAAGAATTACCGATTGTGATTCCATATCCCCGCTCCAGGGGTTCGCAAATAAATTCACCATATGTGGATGTTGTTGTTGCATCAAGTTTTTCAGGCTTGATCATCTCCCGCCAATGTAAATATGCAAGTTTTTCAGATGACATCTAAATCTCCCGAATCTCAAAAGGTGTATGGTTTATCTGCTGCATCGGTATCCTGAAAATATCTTAATAAAGGAATATTACTCTAATACTTCCCGGTACAACAATCAAATGATTACATTTATAGATGTAAATTGCGTAACCTATACCCTTCTGCGTTTGGGAGGACGACATCCATTATGAGGAACAGGAGTAACATCCTTTATCATGGAAATATTTAACCCTATCCCATGAAGAGCACGCAGAGCAGACTCCCTTCCCGGGCCTGGACCCTTTACATATACACCAACGTTCTTCAAGCCCATTTCCATGGCCTTGGTTCCGGCATCTTCTGCCACCAGTTTTGCTGCAAACGGAGTACTTTTTCTGGAACCCTTAAAGCCTTGAACGCCTGCACTAGACCATGAAATGGTATTACCGTTTTCGTCAGCAATGGTAACAATTGTATTGTTAAAGGTGGACTGAATATGCACAACTCCAGTTGAGATATTTCTTTTTGTCCGCTTTTTGGTAACAAGTTTTTTTGACTTCTTTGCCATAAAATTACACCTCTTCTGTCATGATCTTATTTTTTCTTTTTAACAGCAGCTCGTTTAGGCCCTTTTCTCGTACGGGCATTGGTACTGGTTCTTTGGCCATGACAGGGAAGTCCCTTTCGGTGACGAAGTCCACGGTAACATCCCAGATCCATCAACCGTTTAATGT
>PDWI01002916.1_pt1 | contig 25115 bp, 23 predicted proteins | sample 1430891 | NCBI WGS metagenome assembly PDWI01 (sample SAMN01162508, study PRJNA174530) | Oral metagenome, whole genome shotgun sequencing project. | biome: Marine environment; feature: Marine mammal; material: Swab sample of the gingival sulcus; isolation source: swab sample of gingival sulcus...
GCTATTTTATATAGGTTTTTACTTGTTAAAGATGCTTTGGTGTGACCTAAAATCATACCACTATTATCTAAATAGGCAAATTCACCGCCTTCGATGTCTGTTCCTTGTGCTCTTTTACTTAAAATATCAAGTGAAATATCCGCACCAATAACACCTATAAAACTACCATCTATAAATATAGGAGCACTAAAACCTAGTACGATTTTCTTCGTTGATGCATCAACATAAACTTCTGATGTACTTGCTTTTTGTTTTGTTTTTGAAGATTTGTACCAAGGTCTTTGTCTTGCGTCCCAATTGCTATCAGGTATCCAACCGCTTCCATCGTAAAATTGTCCATTTTCTAAACCCACATAGACATCTAATGCATTCATGCTTACTATCGCACTTTTAAGTGTATCCATGATTACTTGAGTGTTATTCATATTTAAAGCTATTAGCTTTGCAAATCCAGATATGCTATCTAAATTTTGTGTTTCCCAATGTTTTATATCTAAAGCATTATATTTTGCAATATTGCTAAGATTTTTAGCTATGTTAGTAGTTAGCAAATCTCTACTTTGTGAGTAGTTTATATAGGTAAATATACTATATCCAGCTACTAAAAGCAGTACTAAAGTAGCATATATTTTTGTTTTAAAACCCATGATTTATCCTTTATAATTTTTATCAAATCATATTATACAAAAAGAAAAAAACGATTTGCTTAAAGTGGAGAAAAAGTTATTTGTAAAGTTTTTATCTTAAATTTAAGATATTTTATTTACATATGATAAAAAATTCTTAAATTTAAATTATTTCTAACTTCATGAGAGCCAATAATTGCGTCCTAAGTAACATAATTTGCAATCTTATATTGTCAGCATCTTTATTTGAGGCATTTAAAAGCTTACCTTCTAATACCTTAATCTTATCTTGAATTTTTTCTATAACTGATTTTTCTTTAGTATCTTGCTTATAAACTTTTTGGATTTTTATATTTGTGCTTACCTTTTTTAGCTTAGATATAAATTGCTCTTTTTTACTATGTGGTACCCAAACTTTTTTTGCATCTAAATCGATTTGCGAAATTACACCAGCCTGTCCGTTTTCAAATATGAAAAAACTATTGCTTTTTATCTTGCCTAATTTTTTATCACTTTGCAAATCTTTAATGCTAAATTCTGTTTTGGCATTGCCTAAAAATATCGCACCTATACCGACTTCTCCAAGCCCTACAAGTTTATCTTTTGTGTCGGTTTTTTGCCAAATTCTAAGTTTATCAAAAATTTTATCATTCTCATCAATCCAACCATTTTGATCGTCATCATATGCTTTTAGATCAGCAAATCCGTCTCCACTTTTTGTACCAAAAAGCTCACTTCCATTGTCGATTTTCCCATTTTTATTTCGATCTAAAGCCAAAAAGCCAGAATTTTGCCTAAGTTTTGAGATTTGATCCACCTGTCCATCGCTATCTATGTCGAAAATAAATTTTTTCTTGCTTAGATTTGGCATACTTCCGTCAAGACTTATGATGAGCGGATCTCTTGCATGAAATCTATGCTTATTTATCTTGTTTGTTTTAACAAAACTTCTTTTTAAATTTACATTAATATCAATACTAAGCTCTTTATTATCGGCTTTGATGACGCCTTTGGTCTTAAAATTTAGCTCTTCGTATTCGGCTTTAAAGTCTTCAAATACTACGCTTTGATTTTTAGTAGAATTGATTTTTTTAAGTATAGCGACTTGAAGCTGTTGTGAAAGTTTATCGTCAATGGAAGATAGATCTTTTTTTGTAACTTTTTTTAAGCTTGAAATTTCGCCATTTTTCATCTCAAGCTCATTATTTCTGACTTGAACACTAGTAAATGAACTATCTAATTTTGCGTGTGTAATCCCAAAATGTACTTGATAATCATTAATTTTCATGCCTTATCCTTTGATATATTAAATCAAATCGGCATAATTTACATAAAATTAAGTAGATAATTTGTATAAAAATTGTGGCAAAATTGCCACAATTTTTATTATTTTTTAAGTAAATGCTCAAATCTCTCGTCTGTAAGTATTTTCAAAAATGCCACTAAAGCTTCAACTTTAACATCGCTTAATTTTTTCATTTTAAGCTCATCTTTAGAGATAGTTTCACTCACTTCTGGCTCTTGCCATTTTTTTCCTGTTTCTGGATTGATAGTTCTTGCGTGATTATTATATTTGTCATAAAATTTTATAACAGTTTTCAAGTCTTTAAACACGCCATTATGCATATAAGGAGCAGTTACAGCAACATTTCTTAAAGTGGGAACTTTAAATTTTCCTCGTTGAGCTTTATCGGTAACTTTTGGATTTGCCAAAAGTCCATCATCGATCGCTTTTACACCATTTTTAGCTCTTACTTTATGATTTATTGGAGTGCCGATATTATGATATTCATAATTTGTAAAAGTCTCACCCTCCATATCTTCACCCTTTAACATATGGCAAGTTGCACAATTTGTATTATTGTTCGAGAAAAATAATGATCTTCCTAAGTCTTCAAGTCTTGTTAGATCATATTCACCTCTTAAATATTTATCGTATTTTGAATCAAAAGTAGAAAATTGTTTTGTTTTTTCAAACGCTTCTATGCTTTTTGTCATCATGAAATACGCTTTATCAATATTTTTAAAAATATCATCTCCATAAAGTTTTTTAAACTCTTGCACATAAACATCATTTTCTTTAATGCGTTCAATCACACTTTGTTTGCTTGGCATGCCCATTTCTATAGGATTTAATGGCGGACCACCCGCTTGACCCGCTAAACTCATCTCTCTTCCATCCCAAAACTGACCGCCTTCGTATTTTTTGGTTTTTTTATTAAAATGAAATGGCGGAGAAAATTTTGCATAAGCAGCACTTGGAGCTTCTCTGTCACCCAAACTTTTTCCATCATCTCCTAAAGAAACCATCTTTTCGACTCCGTTGTCTCTATTATCTACAAATCCCGCATCAGGATTGTGACAGGTAGCACAAGACATGGTTTTATTTTTTGATAAATTGGGATCAAAATATAACATTTCTCCCAATTTTTCTTGAGCTACAACATCGACAGCTTTTAGCTCTCCTTTTGGCTCATTTATAGCACAGCCAACTAAAATAGCGGCAACTACACCACTTAACATAAAATATTTTCTCACACCTTTTTCCTTTCGAAAGGCAAAATAAATAAATTTATAATACTATAGTATTTTGCCATCTCTTTTTTATCTTTTAAGCCAAAAATCAATTTTTTAGCCTCAACCGAATATGATATTGTACCAAAAATTTTATCCCAAACAGCTAAAGTTCCACCAAAATTGCTAAAAGTAAATTTTATAGAATGATGCATTTGGTGTTGTTTGGGGGATATAAAGATGCTTTCAAGCCATTTTGGATAAGAAAAATTTATATGCGAATGTCTTAAATTTGAACCCAACAAAGAAAAAATAAAGGTAAAAATATTAACACCGATGATCTCAATATATCCAATTTTTGCTCCAAAGAGATAAATAAACACTCCTGTAACACTTCCTATTGCTAGTGAATATCTAAGTCCAAACAAAAAATTCTCAATTGGATGAATGCGATAAAATGTAAATGGAGTAAGTACTTTTGCACTATGGTGAATTTTATGCACTTTCCATAAAAATGGAATAGTGTGCAAAAATCTATGTAGCCAATATCTACTAAAATCACTAACTACAAATATTGAGATTGTATATAAAAAAAGTATCCAATCATAATCTAGCATCATGGCTCCTTGATAACCAAAAAGCCAAACCAAAAAAAACATGACCTTATAAGCTATCGTCTTCGCACCGACTATGAATGGAACAATTAAAAATGTTTTAATATAAAAAGATAGTATAAAATATATATAATCTATTTTTGCACTTTTATTAAACCAAAGAGCTTTAGAAAAGAGTATTTTCTTGCGTTTTGGATTGAACATCAGCCATACAATCGCCATCACAAGAGATGATATTATATAAAGCCAGAAAATTCGCCTATTTGCATCAAAAAAATACTCAAATCCAAGCCATGACATCAATCACCATCAGCTTCAATAATTTTTGCAGTAATTTGTAGATTTCCAACCATATAAATAGCATAGTTTAGATATAATTGGTTAAATAATTCATAAGCTTTTTCGCCTTTTTTGCCTAACAATTCATCTTCTTTTGTATTATTTAATAAAGTTTTAAGTTCGTTTAAAATATTTCTTACATCAGTAATTTCTTGTTTTGCACCATTGGCTAAAGCCATATCACCAAAATCTTCATATGCTTGAGCATTTAAAACCTCATCATAAACTTGCTCAATAGCCCTAAGAGCAGTTAAACTCTGCTTACTAGTTTGATATTCAAAACGACTTGCATCTTTTGATTTAAATTTTTTCTCTTTAGCTAAAGCTTCTCCTAAACGCCACTGCTTAGTTTTATATACACTATCAATCAAAGCATTTAAAATCGCACTATTTGCAAACATTGTATCTTTTAAAAACTTTTGAGGTGGATTTTTATAAATTTTTAATACTTCCATGATATGAGTACTTAAATTGTCTAAGATTTTTTTCGCAATCTCAAAATCTTTCTTATTTAACTTATCATGGGCAAACAAAATATATTCAAGAGCATTTATGCTTTTATGGGAGTTCCTAAAAAGCTCTGTGTTAAGATCATTTTTTGATATCCTAATTCTAGATAATTGTTCTGATATGCTTTCATTTCCTTGATGATAGTTGTCAATAATATGCGGAGTATCTATCAAATCTTCGTTAAGATCACCAGCTATATAGGTTGCTTGTACTTTTTTCCACGCAAAAACTACATTGCTGAAATCATCTCTTAATTTTTTAACATCTTTAGTTCCTAAATCTGTTTGCATCTTAGTTATTTTTTCTAAACAAATTTGAGTATTTTTAACTAAAACATTTTTTAAAATAGAGTCTATCATGTCCTCATTTTTTGCAAACAAACTCAAACTTAAAAACAAGACAATCGTTAATATTTTTTTCATTATAATTCCTTTATAAATTCGATAAGCTCTTGGCGTTTTTTAGCATTTAAGTTCATAAATCTAAGTTTTGCACCAACAGCCTCTCCATCATGCCATAAAATAGCCTCCTCTAAACTCCTTGCCCTTGCGTCATGAAGATATCTAGGCTCTTTAGCTAAAATCTTTTTAGCATACTTCATGCCCCATAAAGGTTGAGTTCTCCACTCACTTCCGCTAGCTTTAAACTCATTTCTACCATCAGCAAGCTCACTGCCCATATCATGAAGTAAAAAATCAGAATACGGATATTGTCCTTTGCTTGTAGCAAAAGCTTGCACATGACAGGAGTTACAACCTATAGCATTAAAGTGCTTTTCGCCATTTTTTTGTGTAATTTTTTGAGGTGGAATTTTTAAAAAACTTACATAAAAATTTACCGCTTCTAAACGCAAAGGCGTGATGTCTGGCTCATTTCGTGGTTTTGGTGCTTTAAGACAAGCTTTTTCATATTTTGTACAAGGTAGAGTAGGAAAAATTTCACTACTAATACCCATATCATCATGAAAAGCAGTAGCGATTTGTTCTATCAAAGTTACATTTGATGCTTTCCAGTTAAACTTTCCTAAGTCTTGCTTTTTTAAAATTGGAGAATAGACATAGTTTGCTTTTCCAGAAATACCATCTCTGTTTTTATCATCAGCATCTTCAAATGCTAAAATTTCATCTTTTTCAATACCATCTATATGTCCCATTCCTACGAGTGCTTGAGCAAATCTTAACGAGTGCTTAGTATCTTTTTGCATAGGACCATAGCCCAAATTTTCAAATTTAATTTGAGGTTTTTGCAACATTACCCGCCTATTGTCAGGATAGATAACTTCATATTCAACATTTTCTAGATTGATATTTGCTTCCGCATTTACTCCATAAACACCGCTAATTTGCACTTGACCACCATAAGTTTTATCTTTTATAACGCCATCTTTATATAGCATCTTTGGGTTTTGCTTGTTTGGATTTGTGTTGTGAAGTTTAACAATAACACTTCTATCTAACTGCCCACTACTACTTCTGCCAAAACCTCTTGAGTTACGAATATGACAAGTCGAACATGTATTAGCATTAAATATAGGACCTAAGCCATCTCTTGCTGTTGTAGCTGAAGGTGCTTCTACCCAAGGAACTTTAAAAAAACTTCTTCCTAAGATAAAAAAGTCTCTACTATCATCATCTAGCTTAGAATCAGGTAAAGTTAAAATCTTTGATCCCCCATAAAGTAAATTAGCCCCCACCAAAAAGGCAAGGGCTAAAGAATGTTTGCTATTCATGTCTTATAATTTTGTTTCCTCAGCATCTGTAACATCTTCTACACTAAGGCTAATTCCATTTTGTTTAGCAACACTAATCATCTCATCACCAAGTTTTCTTAACTCATTTTTAAGTTTAATAATAACTTTTGATTGAGGGTCAGTTGGATATATCTGATGGTCAAAGTGACGAGAAGTTTTTGCAATCTTGTCAATTGAAGCAATTTTTTGCTCAATTTGACCCATTAAATTGTCAATTTTTGCCTTAGTCTGTGCATCTAAGTTGTCATAGGCACCATGTCCGTAAGCTTTTCCATTATAGATACCTTTAAGTACATTTTTAAAACCTTGATAGTTTGTGTCTATATCTCTGTGAGTGTTATCACTAAAGCAAGAGTGCTCATCTTCTTCACTAGGAGTTAAAACTGCAACTGCAATTCTTTCATTTGCAAGTTCAGATTTTACAAACATACCCATTCCGCCAAAGATTGACTTTAAGCTCTCGTTTGTTGGAATATTTTTAGCAGCATCTTTACCTTTTAATTGACCAAGTAAAGCAGCTCTATAGCAACCAGTAGCGTCAGCATCGCAGTTTTGACTAACGCTTGTCTTCCAAGCACTAGTAACTCTAGCCAAATCATTTACAAGCTTATCAGTAGCAGCTTTTAAATAAGCCTTTCTTCTTTGTGCTAATTTATCAGTTGTAAAATCACTAAGTGGTCTTTGACCTGCCACCATAGCACCATGAGTTACTTTATCAGCTATCATGCTATTATAGTCTTGATCTTGTCCCCATAGTAAAAATTCGATCGCATGGTAACCACTAGCAACATTTGCCTCGCCACCATTTTCATTTAAATCTGTGATAGTATCAACTGTAATCTTTGAAACATCGACTGCTTTAGCCTCTTCACCCTCAGCAGCTTGTGGAGTAAATTTGCCTTTACTATCTATAATATTTCCCTTAGTTTTCTTGCCATTTGCATCTGTTGTATAATCAATCATGTTTTCATCTAATGGCCATGCGTTGATTTGACCTTCTAGGTTTCCATACGCTTTTTCTGCCCAACCCTCTTCTGCATCAATTGGTGTATTTGATAGTCTAAAGATTTCACTTTGACCATAACTTTCACGAGAATTTAACCAAGCAGTTTTTGCATTTGCAAAAGTTTGTGCATTTGGACTTTTAATAAACGCATTGATGTAAGTTTGTAATTGCTTAGCATCATTTAAAGAGTCTGTATAGTTAGCAAGTGCAATATTTGCATAAGTTGTTAAAACTTCTTGTTGAGAAACTTTTAAGTTAGCTGTTGCTACCTCTGGGCTAGTTTTTGCACAACCAGCACTCATTACCGCAATAGCAGCACCTATTGACAATGTCAAAATTGTAGATTTAATACTTTTCAAAGCATATCCTTTAATATAATTTTAGTGATAATAAATATCTAAGTCAAATTATAATTAAATTTACATTAAAAAAAGATTAGATACAAAATAAAATGCTATAATTAATAAATTTATTTCATGATAACAGGAGTAGTTTTGAAAAAGGGTATCATTTTTTTAAATATGGGCGGACCAAACAACTTAGATGAAGTAGAAGTTTTTCTTAAAAATATGTTTAATGACAAAAATATTTTAAATATCAAATGCGATATTTTAAGAAAATTTGTAGCCTATGTGATAGTAAAACTACGAACAAAACAAGCAAAAGAAAACTATAGATTAATCGGCTCAAAATCACCAATAATTGATAATACAAAATTGTTACTAAATTCTTTAAAACCATTTCATGAAAATACGATTTTAACCTATGCCATGACATATACTCCACCATTTTGCAAACAAGCCCTAATGCAAGTAAAAGATTGTGAGCAATTAACCATCGTGCCTTTATATCCACACTACTCCACAACGACGATCAAAAGCTCATTGCAAGATTTTAATTTAAATCTTCAAAAAAGCAATTATAATTTTAAAATAAAGATTGTAAAAGAGTTTTTTTATAAAAATTTATACAATCAAGCACTATTAAAGTCAATACAAAAAAGCTTAAAAAATGATCAAGCTTGTAAATTTGATTTAATATATTCAGCCCACTCTTTACCTCAAAAAATCATAAAAAATGGCGACCCTTATGAAAAACATATCAAAGCTCATGTGAAGATTTTAAACAGACTTCTTGAAAAAAATAATTTACATTTTAATCAAACTCATCTAGCTTACCAGTCTAAACTAGGTCCTGTAAAATGGTTAGAACCAGAACTAGGTAAAGTATTAAAAAGACTAACAAATAAAAAAGCGATTATCTTACCATTGTCTTTTTGTATCGACAATTCTGAAACAAAATATGAATTACAAATCGAATATAAAAACATAGCACATGAATTAAATTTTATCGACTACAGAGTGTGTGAGTGTCCAAATCATTCTCATGAATTTATAAAATTTTTAAATAAAATTTTACTCAAGCATTAATTTAAATGAAATGTATTATCTTTTAAGCTAAAATATCTTATAATGTCGTTTAGTAAGCCTGTGTAGTTCGACACCCGTTTATAAGAGGGTCTAACATCAGTATTTGGCGGAAATTTTGTATAAATTTGGTGTGTCTGTGGTTTCGTTTGAGTTTTGAAAAAAGCGAGAAATTGTAGCCTAAAAAATTTATCATTTTCGTAAATTTGGCTCATTAAGGCCATTGACAATTTCGGAACGGCTATCTGGGCTTACCTAATATCTTTAAAAAACAATTGGGATTATCAAAAAATGAAAAAGTTAGTTGCAAATACGATACCAAAAAGATGCATTATATGTGTTATTGTTTAGGTAGGTAAATGCAAGACTTAAGCCAAAAACTTCAAAGAGAAAATGTCTCCTTAGCATCTACAAATTCGAGACTATCAGCTTTCATTATTGATGAACTTTTATTGTCTATTTTATGTATAGCTATTTTTTGGAACAAATTTGAAAAAGTAACAAACGCTGAAGAACTTATTGTTTTACTTGATTATTTTGTAGGTCAAATCATTTTGCTTCGCATATTGTATCAGAGCTTTTTTACTTGGTATTATGGAGCTAGTATTGGCAAAATTGTACTAAAAATTCGAGTAGTAAATGTAGATTTGCTAGATACTCCATCGCTTCTAGCTTCATGTATTCGTGCCATCATAAGAATTGTAAGTGAAGCTGTATTTTATCTTGGATTTTTATGGGGTATGCTTGATATAAACAGACAAACTTGGCATGATAAATTTGCCAAAACAATGGTAATTAATGCATAAAATTATCTTTTTTTTATTTTTTATTTTCACATCTTTATATGCACAAATTGAACGAGTTGAGATGTTGGCAAATAGAGTAGAAAAACAAGATTCACTAATAAAAGCTTACGGAAGTGTTTTAGTTTATTCGCAAAACTATCTCATTACAGCAAATAAAGCTATTTACAATCAAAATAATGATGATTTGGAACTTTTTGGAGATATAAATTTCATCAAAGGTGCAAATGATGCTATAAAAAGCAATTATGTAAAACTAAACCTAAATCATCAAACAGGAGAATTTAACCCTTTTTTTACTTTTACAAAAGATAGCGAAATGTGGCTTGAGTGCCAAAATGCAAATAGCGATAAGGGGTATTATATCACACAAAATGCTATCGTTTCTAGTTGTGATATTCAAAATCCTGACTGGTCTTTTGTATTTACAAAAGGTAAGCTAGATAAAAAAAATCAATTTTTACATTTAAGAAATGTAACTTTTTATATACGAAATACTCCTATTTTTTACCTTCCATACTTTGGTATTTCTACAAATAAAAAACGAAAAACGGGACTTTTAATTCCGACCATTGGCTATAGCAAATCACAAGGTTTGACCTATCTTCAACCATTTTATATAGCACAACATAATTGGTGGGACTTAGAAATTGTTCCGCAAATAATAAGCAAAATCGGAATAGGAACCTACAATACATTTCGCTTTACCCATAGTAAAACCTCTAAAGGCTCTTTGCTCTTAGGAGGATTTAAGCACAAAAAAAAATATGCAAAAAAACACAATCTTAAAAACTCATCTCATAAGGGTATAGAATTTAAATATGAAAACACAAATCTTTTGGAAAATTATCTTTCAAAAAAAGTAGATGATGCTTTATTGATCGATGCAACTTGGCTTAACGATGTTGATTATTTAAACTACAAAGACCAAACAAAATCAAATTATAGCAGTCTTTCAACTTCTAAGATAAATTATTATATCAACACAGATAAGCACTATGCTGGTTTGTATGCAAAATACCATATAGACACATCAAAAATCAGCAATGAAAACACAATTCAAGAGTTGCCAACCATACAATATCATTACTATTTGAATAATCTTTTTTTGCCAAACCTTTTATACTCTTTTGATGCAAGATATCACAATTTTACGAGACAAAAAGGTTTAAGTGCTAAACAATTTGATGCAAATTTGCCTCTGACTTTTTATACTAGTTTTTTCAATGATTACTTAAATTTTAGCATATCAGAAAATATTTATGCTACTAAAATCTATTATAATACATTAGCAAGTGAAACTTATGCTAAAAATTTTCATAAAATCTCCCTTTCAAGCGATCTTTCAAAATCTTACACCAATTTTTACCACAACATGCAACTTAAAATTGATTATATCATTCCTAGTTTTAGGCATGGTAAAATATCGCAAGATTTTTTAAAAGTAAATCAAAACAAAAAAAGAATTGACACAAAATTTACCCAATATTTTTACAATACAAATGGTAAGAAAAAGCTAAAACATGCCATACAACAGAGTTTTAATTTAGAAACAGATGAGTATAGATATGGTGATTTAAATCATGAATTTGCCTATTTTCTCAATGAAAACTATCAAATCAAAAATAACCTCTCTTACTCCTTTTTAAAACAAAGATTTTCTAAATTTCAAACTTCCATTAGTGCTAAAAATGACATGATAAACTTTGATACCATACATACCTACTCATACGACAACGACAAAGAAAAGCAAAATTTTATCAAAGCAAATATAGATTTAAAATACGATAAATATCTCTACTTTGGCTCACTTAATTATGATTTAAAATCAAAACATGAATCTGCTTGGAAAATTGGATACAAATACAAAAAAAAGTGTTGGGAATATCAAATAAGCTATAAGGTAAAAACTAGTCCAAAACTTACAAGTTCAGGAAGTAATTTTATCAAAGAACGAGGCTTTTATATCGCTTTTGAGCTATACCCTATAGGAGGTGGAAAGTATGATTTTTCAAAAAAAACTAAAATTATTAAGTAAAGAGTTGTCATGAAAGAAAATATTACTACAAATCCAAAAATTTTTGAAGATATATATGATGCTAGTGAGAAATTGATAGAGGTTTTACCTTTTGCAAAAATGCAAGATGAAAAATGGTTAATTGTAGCCATTTCGTTTGATAGCATTATTATGGCAAATCATATAGCGAACAAACTTCATCTTAACTTTGATATTTTGTTTTTAGAGCCTATTTTTGCACCAAACAATCCAAACTATCCAATAGCCATGGTAAGCGAATTAGAAGAGATTGTCATGAATGAAACTTTAATACAATCATTTGGCATTCATGAACAATATATCTATGGGGAAGCACATAGAAAATATGAAGAAAAAATTTTACCAAATGTTTATAAATATAAAAAAGGCGAACTAATTTCCTCATTAGAAAATAACAATATTTTGTTTATTGATGAGGGTTGCGAAACAGGTCTTAGTGCTTTAACTGCTATAAAAACAGCCATTTGTGCAAAAGCACACAATGTATTTTTTGCAGTTCCTATTTTACCTAAATCAGTTCAACATAACTTAGAAAATTTAACTGATAACACCTACACTCTTTATCATATGATAAATTTTGTAAATACAGATTTTTACTATACAAAACATAAAAAAATTGAAAAAAAGGAGATAAAAAATATTTTAAATAATTCAGAGTTTTACTTACCATTTAAAAAAGAACAAATTAATTTAGGAGAAAAAGAGAAATGAAATATTGCATACAAGTAAATAACCAAGAGGAATCTTTTGATATTGGCAAAGTTGCCAAACATGCATCAGGAGCGGTACTTTATAGTGTAAAAGATACTGTTATTTTAGCAACAGTAGCAAGAGAGAACAAGCAGGTCGAAGAAGATTTTTTACCTTTAACTGTTCAATATGTAGAAAAAACTTACGCAGCAGGACGCATTCCGGGTGGCTATATAAAAAGAGAAACAAAACCAGGAGATTTTGAAACCCTAACTTCAAGAATAATCGATAGAAGCCTAAGACCACTTTTTCCAAAAGGCTATGGCTATCCGACTCAAATCGTACTTTTTGTTTTGTCATGCGACGAAGAAGTGGATTTGCAAGTTGCAGCTCTAAATGCAGCAAGTGCAGCCTTATTTGTCTCAGATATACCTGTAAATATCCCCGTAGCTGGTGTTAGAGTTGGCTATATAGATGATGAATTTGTCATAAATCCAAGCAATAGCGAACTTAAAAACTCTAGCCTTGACCTATATGTAGCAGGTACACAAAATGAACTACTCATGATAGAGATGAGATCAATTCCTACACTAAATGAAAGTGTAGTTCCAATGGCGGCAATTGACCCTATGCTTGATCCTAGCATTGCACAAAACATCACTCAAAACATAAACGAATTTGATGAAGATAAAATGGTCGAAGCCATTGCATTTGCACAACAAGCCATCTCTAAAGCATCAAAAGCTTACGAAGAAGCCTTTACACCCATCAAAAAAGAAGATGCCAAGCTTGAATATAAAGCCGATTTAAGCGATGATTCTATCTTTGTTTATATTGATGAATTTTATAAAGATGAAGTCAAAAAAGCTATCAATAAAATGGCAAAAAGTGAGCGGGCCGTTGAGCTTGAAAATATAGTCGAGACTATCATGAAAGATGAAGTTGCTATAAAAGAAGAGTGGGACAAATCTTTAGTAAGTGCAGTTTTAGGTGCATACAAAAGAAAAATCGTAAGAGAGCAAATCATTCATGAACGAAAAAGAGCTGATGGGCGAGGCTTAAAAGATGTAAGAGATATAAGCATTGAGACAAATATACTTCCTCGCGCTCATGGCTCATGCCTTTTTACAAGAGGACAAACTCAAGCCTTAGCCATTTGTACTCTAGGAAGCGACCAAGACGGACAAATGTTTGATTTACTAACTGAAAAAACCCCTCAAAATGATAACTTTATGGTAAATTATAACTTCCCAGGTTTTTCAGTTGGAGAGGCAAGTCCTCTAAGAGCACCAGGCAGAAGAGAGTTAGGACACGGAAACCTAGCTAAAAGAGCCATAACTCCGACTGTTGATATAAATAGCCTTTATACCATAAGACTAGTTTCAGAAATCCTAGAATCAAATGGCTCATCATCTATGGCAACAGTCTGCGGAGGCTCACTAGCTCTAAGAGCAGCAGGAGTGCAAACTCAAAAGTTAGTTGCTGGTGTGGCTATGGGAATGGTGTTTGAAGATGACAAATACGCTATTCTTACCGACATCATGGGACTTGAAGACCACGATGGCGATATGGACTTTAAAGTAGCTGGTACAAGAGATGGTATCACAGCACTTCAGATGGATATAAAACTAGGAGGAATTGAGTTAAGCGTACTAAAAGAAGCCTTATTGCAAGCCAAAGAGGGCAGAGACCATATCTTAGGCTTAATGGAAAAAGCAAACGATGAAATAGAATTAAACGAAGCATTTTTACCAAAATTTGAACTTTTCAATGTTGACCCGTCAAAAATCGTTGACATCATAGGACAAGCAGGAAAAACAATCCGCGAAATCATAGAAAAGTTTGAAGTCTCAATCGACCTAGATAGAGACAAAGGCGAAGTAAAAATCGCAGGTGAAAAGAAAAAACAAGTAGAAGCCGCAAAAGATTATATCATCAAAATAACTAAGCAAGATAACTCAAGAGGTGGTTTTAGAGGAAGAGGCAGAAGAGATGAGCGACCTAAAAAAGATATCCCAAAATTCCAAACAGGACAAATCATCGAAGGTGAAGTAAAGCGAATAGTCGATTTTGGTGCATTCGTAGAGATCTCAGACGGACTAGACGGACTTTTACATGTAAGCAAAATGGCAAAAGAGAGAGTAGAAGTCATAAGCGATTATGTAAAAATAGGCGACAAAGTAAAAGTAAAAGTACTAGAGCAAAAAGGACATAAGATCTCACTTGAACTTGTGAGCGAATAAAGAAGGATTTGGATACTTTTTAACTCTTATAAATTTATATTTTTACTTAAAAATTAACTACCATCTCTAAGGTCTATCTTATAGATGGTAGTCTATTTTTTATTTTGTTACGACAAATATAGTTTATTGAAATGGTAAATTTACAAACTCAAACCCGTCCAAATCACAATATAGCATATCTTCATAACAAAAATCTTTTTCCAAAAGCATTTTTATACATAGCGATGCTTGAAATGATGCACACGCTAAAGCGGTAAATACTAAGTTTCCACACTCTTTTTCGGCACCACTTCTGTCATCTTTATAGATGATGGAAAGATTTTTATTTGTGCTTACTTGCATGGTTTTTCCCCCTATTGCTCCGTGAATAAATTTTTTGTTATTTTTATAACACCATAAAGCTAAAAGTTTTTTTGTTTTTATATTATCCACGCAGTCTATAACCACATCTACATGAGATAAAAGTTTATTTATATTTTTTACATGTAATTTGACAAAATGTTTTTTTATGTTCATGGTTGGATTTATTCGCAAAAGCTCCTTTTTTAGCACATTTACTTTTTTTTCATGTAAATTTTTAAAGGACGAAAAATTTTGTCGATTTAGGTTGTGTTCGCAAAATCTATCTTTATCAATAAGTGTGATGTTTCCAGCTCCAATTCGTGCTAAAATTTCGCTCACACTCCCCCCAAGTCCCCCACAGCCAACTATGGCAACACGAGACTTGAAAAGTACAAACTGCTCTTTTTGGCTTATGGAGTTTTGGTTGCGTTTAAAACGAAGCGGGGTAAATCCAGCTTTGAAGACTTTTTTTTCACTTTTTCTAAGCTTAGCCTGTTTGTACTCCTTTAAGCTAACAAAACCGTTTTTGTGTTTCATCCACCACCTACTTTTGGAAAAATTGCTAAAGTATCACCATCTTTAAGTTTTGTTTGCTCATCTTTATGACGAGAGTTTATCATCAAAACTCCCAAAGGCAATTTGTGATTTGTAATGCCAAACATATCCATCACATCTATCGCCTTTGTTCCTTCTTTAAGCTCAAGCTCTTTTACCTTAAAAAGATTTTCTCTGTATTGGGCAAAAAGTTTTAATGTTACTTTCATCAAAAATTCCAAAACGCATCTATCTCTTCGTTTGTAAAATCCCAAGTAACATTGTGCGGAGGAAGTGTTTCGTATTTCATAAATTCAGGCATTCTATCATCCGCCTTTCCAAGTCCTGCTTTTTGATTAAATTCTCGCTCTATTTTAAGTACATGTTTTCCGAGATTCGTTACATCATCACCCGTTAAATTTGAACCAAATCTCGCATTTATCATGTCAATTAATGCAGGAAGACATTTTGGATCATCAAGGGCAGGAAATGCCACAAAAATACACATTCCCGTACTATCAACCGCAGCCGATGCTATTTGAAGATTTCTTGCTAATTCAACTTGCCCATCTTTTTTAAGTGGATCCACATAGCCACCGCTATTTAAGATATTTGTTGCAACGGCGTATCCTGCTGTATGATCAGCTCCCATAGGAGTTGTTACATAAGTTACGCCTTGACCTTTTATGGCTCGTGGCTCATAAGCAGGGATTGCTTGATTTTTAACCACTGGCACACGAACAAGTCCGTAAAGTTTGCCTAAATTTCCTGTTCCACTTCCTACAATGCGCCCAAGAGGTGTTCCGTTTGCAAGCTCTTCTTTTATTATTCTATACGCCTCTTCACCATCACCATATTCTAATATGCCAGCATCAACGGCAAGTCCTAAGCATACACTTGTCTCTATACTATCAAGCCCTAAATCATCCATCAAAGCATCCATTTTGGCTATCAAATCCAAATCTTTAATACCAAGATTTGCTCCCATTGCCCAAATGCTTTCATATTCAAAACCAGATGTTAGGTATTTATCTTTTTGATCATGATAGACTTGCGAACACTGTATGACACATCCTGCATGGCAACCATGGGTGGTTTTTCCTCCCCGTTTTTTGATATTTTCCGCCATTGTCTCACCGCATATATTTTCAGCAAATTTAAAAGTTCCTTCCCTAAAATTTCTTGTAGGAAGTCCTCCTGCTTCATTTATGATATTTACTAAAACATTTGTTCCAAAAGCAGGTAATCCCTCGCCACTTATAGGGTTTTCTTTTAGTGCTTTTGTGAAAATTTTACTCGCTTCTTTAAACTTCTCAGGATTAGCTAAAGTAGTCTCTTTGTATTTTTGGGCATCAATTGTGATACATTTTATCTTCTTTGAACCCATTACTGCACCAAGTCCGCCACGACCATGACTTCTAAGCTTTCCTTGAGGGTCTTTTACAGAAACATTTGAAGTAAGCATTTTCATCTCACCTGGTCTGCCTATACTCATGACTGCTACTTTTTTACTATATTTTTCCAGCATATTGTCAAGAACAAAGTAGTTATCTTTGCCGACTAAGTCGGGACAGGGGTGAAACTCAACTTTTTCGCGACTTACATGCAAATGGTAAAACTCATCACCATCTGGGATATTTTCTATAATCAAAGCTTTTACGCCAAGTTTTGCCATAATACCAGCACTTGTTCCACCGACATTGCTCTCTTTGATGCCACCAGTTAGTGGGCTTTTAGCTCCCAAAGAATTTCTTCCAGAATTTGCAGCCGCCGTTCCTGAAAGAAGTCCCGGACAAAAGACCATTTTGTTGTTTGGCCCAAGTGCATGGCACTCTGGATCAACTTCTTGTGCTACTATGGTTGAAGTCAATGCTCGTCCTCCAAGTCCTAACCACTCTTGTGGTACATCTTCGATTTTATATGTTTGCGTTTGCATATTTACTCGATAAATTTTATCTGCCATGATGTCTCCTTTATTTTGGCAATTAATATTGCCTTTTGCATCACTTTATAATAATTTTTGCAGAATGTATAGAAAAATTGAAAAAAATCATATATGAAATTGGGGCATATATTTTTTTACACATTTTTAAAATGTGCTAGAATTGCAATATTGTAAACTATCAATATTTTAGCTATTATTTGATTTGGTATTAAATTCCAAGTATAGCCTTGCCTTCTTCACTCAAACTTTTACCTCTTAAATGCTCTTTGCAAAACTCCACAATCTTACCATGAAATCTTGCGTAAATTTGACTTAACGCCATCTCATGAACATAAAGCTTATAAACCCTATCATCAAGACCGCCAATAATCCAATCTTGAAGCTCATCGTAACTCTCAAATTCGTAGCCAAAATGATTTAAAAGGCGATTTGTATAGCTATCGACCACGAAAATATCACGCTTACAAGCATAATTTAAAATACTATCAGCACTCTCAAAACCTATACCTTTTTGAGACAAAAGCCACTCACGACTGACTTCATAAGCAAAGTTTTCAAAATCTACAAAATCTTGTACGATATTTTCACACAAAGCTTTTAACACTTTAGCCTTTTTGCGGTAAAACCCGCTAGGACGGATAAGTTCTTGAAGTAAAAATTCATCACATGAAGCCAAATTTTCTACATGCAACAAATCTTTTTCTTTTAATTTTTTTAAACTTAGCTCCACATTTTCCCACTTGCTCTGCTGAGTCAAAACCGCCCCCACAACCACTTCAAAACTCCCAGACCCAACCCACCAATACGGCTCTTTTATGCTATAGTGAGATTTTAAAATTTTTAAAAGTTCAAAACTATCCATAACTAATATGCTTCCTTTCTATGCCCAATCCTACCAATCGTAATAAGTTCATCTTCTATATCAAATAAAATCCTATAAGCCTCAACTCTTAGCCTATGTGTTGGTGTATGATTTTTTAACTTTTTTATATTTGGGATATCTGTAAAATTTTGCAAAGTTTGTATCTTTTATAAAATCTTTCTAGCCAAAGGCTTATCAAGTTTTTTAAGTCTTTTTTAGCACTTTCTCTTATAGCAACTAGCATCCAAACTCTTTCATAACTTCATCAAGTGGATATGCTTTTTCACCATCAGTACCTCTCATAAGCTTATAATCACTCTCATCAGGATGCACAGGCTCAATATCTAACTTATCTAATTCAAGAGTTTTTTTACCTAAAGTTTGCCTAAGCAAAAAACTAATGCCTGAGCTAAAATTTAGCCCATAACTTTCAAAAAACTTTTTTGCTTCTTCTTTTAAGGCAGTATCAAGATATATATTTGTTCTTGCCTTTGTCATTTTATCTCCTTTAACACAATATGTGTGTAGAGATTATACCATAATTTTGATATTTTTATAGTGATGATCCTGCCATAATTGTTGGTGGTTGTGAAAATTGCTTAGTGTCTATCGGCTAAAATCCATATATTATAAAAAATTTTAAAACCTCTCCCCCCAAATCTCAAATGCCCTATCTGGGATAAACCAAACATAATCTTCTTTATCCACAAGCTCTCGTTTAAATAATGCCCTTAGGGCACTTTGCATAGCATCTTTTGTAATTCTATATTCATGAAGTAAATCTTTGGCATAAATATTTTTTTTGTATTTTGAGAGAATTTTAAAAGCCTTTTTTTGGTTTAGACTAAAGCTGTCATAAATAATCCTATAAGCCGAAGATTTGGCATTTATAATCTCATCTAAACTCAAAGCTATCATCTCATCATTTATGGTTTTTTTGCGATAATTTTGATAAAGCAAGTGAAAAATATGTTGCATAAGCTTAGTCTCGCCATCGCATAAAGTAAAAATATGCCCTACCAATTCTTCGCTAATTTTTAGATGTTTTGTGCTAAAAGTGTAAATATCATGAAGCTTTAAAGAGCCTAAACACATGGGTGTTACTTGCTCAAATAACGGAGCTTTATACTCAAAAAGTGAGTTTAGCATATGCCTTTTTGAGCCTAAAAAAACATAAGAGATATTTTGTTTGGTTTGCATATATTCTCTTAGCTTTGCATCTATTTTTGCATTTTTTATCGTGGCAATTTGCTGAAATTCATCGATGGCTAAAACTATCTTTTGACTTTTTGAAAGCTCTAAAATTGCATTAAAAAAATCCTCCATCATATCTTCGTAAGTTAGTGCCATGATTTCGGGCCTTATGCTTACTTTTCCGCTATTTGGGTCTATGGTGTATGAAAGATTTACCCGCTTAAAAATTTTACTTAAAATGCTAAAAACTCTTTTTACATCTTTACTAAAAGATTTTGGCAAAGATTTTATAAGCTTTCGTGCAAAATCCTCCTTTGAAGATATATCAAAAACATCGCAATATATAAATAAAAAGTCTTTGTTTTTTCTAAAAGTCTCCCTTATAAGCGAACTTTTGCCAAGCCTTCTTTTGGAGTAAATTACTAAATTATTCGAAGAATTTGCAAATTGTAAAATCTGCCTTATCTCGTCGCCTCTTCCATAAAAACTATCATCACTAGCAAAATGTTCATAAGGAAATGGATTTATCATTTTTACTCCTTTGGTATTTAAATTTAAATATCTTTAGTATTGTAACTAATTAAAACAAAAATGTCAATAGATAGTATTCAAATATAAATACTAAATCAAAATTAACCACATGTAATCAAATTGTAATCATGGGCATGTAAAATTTCATTGCAAATTTTATTTTAGGAGAGAAAATGAATATCAAAAATTCATTGTTGGTTTTGGGTATAAGTGCGGTTTTAGGTGCGAGTTTAAATGCGAGGGAGCAAGTTAAAATCGTTGGTTCATCAACCGTTTATCCCTTTGCGTCGGCTGTGGCTGAAGAGTTGGGAGCCGGAGGAAAATACCCTACTCCTGTGGTCGAATCAACAGGAAGTGGTGGCGGAATGAAGTTATTTTGTGCAGGAAGTGGCTTAGATACTCCTGATATCTCAAATGCTTCAAGACGAATGAAAGAAAAAGAGTTTAAAATGTGCGAAAAAAATGGTGTAAAAGACATCACAGAAGCTATGATAGGTTATGACGGCATAGCTTTCGCACAAGCAAAATCAAACAAACCATTTGATATTAGCACAAAATTTCTAGCCTTAGCGGTGGCAAAAGAAGTGCCTAATAAAGATGGAAAAAGTTTAATAGCAAATCCGTACACAAAATGGTCAGACATTGACCCATCATTGCCAAATAGGGACATCATCATCTACGGACCACCAAAGTCAAGCGGAACTAGAGATGCTTTTGAAGAACTAGTTTTGCAAAAAGTTTTCAAAAAAATGCCGCTTTTGGACTTGGCTTAACAAATGGCGAAGTGGTGCAAGACATCGTACTTCCAACTGCACTTCCGGGCATTATTTCAGCTTGTTTATTAGCTCTTTCAAAGGCTTTGGGTGAAACCATGATAGTGGTCATGGCAGCGGAGTTAAGGGCAAATCTCTCTTTTAATCCTTTACAAGACATGACAACAGTAACGGTTAGCATAGTAAATGCCCTTGTGGGCGATTTTGAGTTTAACTCGCCTGAAACCTTATCAGCTTTTGCTTTAGGTTTGGTTTTATTTGCAATAACGCTTTTTTTAAATGTCATATCTTTGCATCTTATTAGAAAATTTAAAGAAAAATATAAGGTAAATACCCTATGAATCACAATCCTTTTTACGATAAAAGCTTGGCTAAAAGGCATATAAAGGCTAAAATTTTTAAAAGTTTTACACTGTTTTGTTTGATTTTTGCTATGCTGTTTTTGGCATTTTTTCTTTTTGGCATCGCCTCAAAGGGACTACCCGCTTTTAAGGTGTCTTTCATAAAAGTAGCCGTTAGCATAAATGAAAAAACTTTAAAAAACTACACAAAGGCAGTGGATAAAAAATATGCAAAATTAGTATCAAGGGCGTGGCTTAGGGATTTGCCAAAACTAGTAAAGCAAAAGCCAGAGCTTTTAAACAAAACAACAAATATATGGGTTTTAGCGAACAATCAAGTCGATCAATACCTAAAAGGGCATCATTATAATTTAAAACAATCACATGTAGATTTGATTGAGAGTTTAAAATCTAGGGGAAAAATCAAGCAACAATTTAACGCCATATTTTTCTTAAATGGAGACTCAAAAATACCAGAATACGCAGGATTGTTTTCTGCTGTGGTGGGGTCGATTTTTACGCTTGTCATTACCATGATAGTTGCTTTTCCTATTGGGGTCATGAGTGCGATTTATCTTGAAGAGTTTGCAAAAGATAATAAATTTACACGATTTATAGAGGTAAATATAAACAATCTAGCAGCCATTCCCTCCATACTATTTGGCTTACTTGGACTTGCCATTTTTATAAATCTTTTTTCTCTTCCTCGCTCTTCACCCCTTGTTGGAGGATTAACTTTAGCTCTCATGACCTTGCCTATCATCATAGTAAGTTCTCGTGCAGCCCTGCGTGCAGTGCCAGATAGCATAAGACAAGCAGGATTTGGCTTGGGACTAAATAAAATTCAAGTTACAAGTGGTCTCGTGCTTCCTTTGGCGTATCCTGGTATTTTGACAGGTTCTATCATAGGATTAGCCCATGCTATGGGAGAGAGCGCACCACTTATCATTATAGGCATGATAGCTTTTATACCTGATGTTCCAAATAGTATTTTTCAAGCAGCGACAGTTATGCCCGCACAAATTTTTACATGGGCAGGAATGCCTGAGGGCATGTATATAGAAAAAACAGCGGCGGGAATAATGGTGCTTTTAGTTGTGTTAATTTTGCTAAATACTTTAGCGATAATTCTAAGAAAAAGATTTGAAGCAAAACGGTAAAGAGAGAGAAATGACAAAAAAGATTAAAATAGATGTGAAAAATCTAAACCTTTGGTATAAAGAAAAACAAGCCTTAAAAGATATAAACATGCAAATATATCAAAACAACATCACAGCCCTAATCGGACCATCGGGTTGTGGCAAATCTACATTTTTAAGATGTATCAATAAAATGAACGATTTGATACCCGCTGTAAATATAAAAGGCGAGATTATTGTTGATAATAAAAACATTCATGATAAAGATGTTGATGAAGTTAGTGTCAGAAAAAAAATAGGCATGGTTTTTCAACAACCAAACCCCTTTGCAAAATCAATTTACGACAATGTCGCTTACGCACCACTAAAACACAATCTAGTCAAAAAAGGTACATCTTGCGATGAACTAGTCGAGCATTCTTTAAAAAAAGCAGGACTTTGGAAAGAAGTAAAAGATAAGCTAAAAGATGCAGGTACTTCACTATCAGGCGGACAACAACAAAGACTTTGTATAGCAAGAACCATAGCCGTTAAACCAGAAGTTATCTTAATGGACGAGCCAACATCAGCACTTGATCCCATAAGTACGCAAAAGATAGAAGAGTTGATGTTGGAGCTTAAAAAAGATTATAGCATACTTATCGTAACGCACAACATGCAACAAGGGGCAAGAGTGGCTGATTATACAGCCTTTTTTCACTTAGGAGAGTTGATAGAATACGACAAAACTGACACTATTTTTGTAAATCCTAAGCATCAAAAAACACAAGATTATATAACAGGGAGATTTGGATAATGTTGCAAAATTATGAAAACGATGTAAAAAATATCAAAAAAGAGCTACTTTGCATTTGCAAAAGTGTATCTGACGCACTTAGGCTATCGTTTGATAGCATACAAAATGAAGATATATCGGCACTTGAAAACTTAGGCCTATCCATACAAAAAATATAAAATAAAACCCACCAAATAGACAATAGTATAGTAAAAATCCTAGCACTTCACGCCCCTGAAGCTAGTGATTTAAGAGAGGTTGTAGCATTTTTAAAACTCACAAACGAACTTTTAAGAGCTGGAGTAAATACCAAAATTTTCGCAAAAAATTTTAAAAATTCTTACACTAAAGAGTTAGACACAAAAGTAATCTTAGAGCTAACCCTATCCTTATACAAATCCACAAAAATAGCCTTTGATGGTGCTATAAATATGCTAAAACTTGAAGACAAAAAACAATTAAAAAACCAATACACAAAAGTAATCTTAGAAGAAGAAAAAACCAACGACCTATACGCCATAGCTGAAAAAGACATCTTAAATCTAATATCAAACAACATAGCTCATTCAAAAGAATACTTTGGCATCCTTTCATCCTTTAGAAAACTACAAAAAATAGCCGATAGGGCTGTGTGTATAGCGAATTTGTTATTGTTTGCTAAGATTGGAGGGGAGTTGTGAGTTTATATATCAAATATCTTGTCAAAATCAAACTCTACATATTTATCAATCTGTTTATCATTCTTTTTTGATTTATTGTACAAATAAAGTTCTATATGAAAAGTAAATTTATCATGACTAAAACTTTTATCTTTAAATAGCTCTTCATATCCCTCTATCTTGTCTTTAATATTATAAACTCCTTGTTCTAAACCTTTGGGGTCGATAAACTTGATAAAATAATCATCTCCTTTTTGTAGCCAAAAAATAAAATCTGGATAAAAATTTGCTACTTTAGATGTTTCATAATTTATATATGGAATATAAATTTTATCTGTATTTTCTTGTATTTTGCTAAAATACCATTTATCATATTGGTTTAATTTATTATCTTTTTGTTTTAAATATTCCTCTAACTTATTAACAAATTCGATTTCGCTTGGCTCACTTATAATATTTCTAAAATAAGTATTTTCATTTTTATCTTTAAGTAAAATAGGCGTATAAAAATGCTCTTTTAGATATACAATATCGACAAGATTACTACTCTTAGAAACAGAATTTGAGCCTATTTTTTGCGTTTCTTCCATCAGCTCATCAAGACTTATCAAACCTGTACTGAGCTTTTGTTTTAAAAGAAGTTTTTTATCTTCTATATTTGATTTTTTATTTTGTATATCTACTTCAATATCTTTCTTTTCTGTTAAAGATACTTTTTTTATATTTACTTTAATATAAGAATAATGCTGTATTTCATCACTTAGCTCAACAAAACTATCAACATCTTGTAGTTTTGCATTGAAAAATTTATCAATTTTATTTATCAAGTCTAATTCATCTATGCCAGTATCGTCAAATCCATTTAAAACAAAATACTTTTCTGTATCCTTAGATATCAATTTATCAATAGTATATTTTGCTAAATTTTTATTTCTAGTTTTATCTAACATATTCATCAATAATACATTTAAAGAAGAATTCTTTATAAAGTCGTTTAATCTTTCATATTCACTTTTAGGAAAATTGTATTTAACATCTTTTTTTTCTAATAATTGCTTATATCTTGGAATATATAAAGGCATATTGATATATTTATTTTTATGAATACCTATTAATCTCTCGTATTGTTCTTGCGCATCTGGTAGCTCTTTAAAAATGGAATCAACATCTTTTTTTGATGTAGCAAATATAAACAATGTTTCTAGTGCATTTGCATTTTCTATTATCTCATCACAATTATCAAATTTTTCTAACTTTTCTAAAGGTATAGAAGATATTCTTTTTCTTTGCCCCTGTATTGGCTCAACTCTTACACCTCTTCCAACGGTTTGCATCACATATTTTTTAGCATTTGCACTTCCTATATTTAAAAAGTTGATGATATTTGGTCTATTGCTATCCCATCCTTCACTAAATATTTTACTACCCATTAAAATATTTAT
>PDWI01003196.1_pt1 | contig 25115 bp, 24 predicted proteins | sample 1430891 | NCBI WGS metagenome assembly PDWI01 (sample SAMN01162508, study PRJNA174530) | Oral metagenome, whole genome shotgun sequencing project. | biome: Marine environment; feature: Marine mammal; material: Swab sample of the gingival sulcus; isolation source: swab sample of gingival sulcus...
GACTTTGTAAAAGTTTGTAGTGTTTCATAGGCTCTGAATGACAACGATTTTTGTCTTATTTAGATTTTCAAGGCGTGGAATCTTAGACTAAAGTTTTTACCTGAGATTAGTATTAAATGTCATTCAGAGAAGCGTAGAGACGGAGGAATCTAAACGTTTACATAGGTGTATACTAACTTAAATTAAGATGGTTTCTTTAGTTATAATTACGCTTAACTCAAAAAAAAGAAAATTCATCCTATTTTTTTAATTTAAAAAAAGGAAATTTATCCTATTTTTTGACTTAAGACTCATTTCTTGTTATAATAACAATATTGAGATAGGAGAAAAATATGAAGAGAAACATTGAACAATATTTACTTGATTGGAAGAACAAAGAGCATAATTTACCTCTTTTACTTTTGGGTGCTAGGCAGATAGGAAAGACATATAGTTTGAAAAAATTTGCTAGGAGTGAGTTTTCTTCATTTATATATATTAATTTTGAGGAAAAACCAAATTTAGTATCCCTTTTTGATAGTGACTTAACACCAAAGAGAATCGTTGAAGAAATAGAGTTGTTGTTTGAACAACCCATTGATCCATTGGAAGACTTAATTATATTTGATGAGGTTCAGCTTGCTCCTAAGTGCATCACCTCGTTAAAGTATTTTGCTGAAAGTGAAATAGATTACAATATATGCTGTGCAGGTAGTTTATTAGGTGTGATGTTACATCATGAAAACTTATCATTTCCAGTTGGTAAAGTTGAATTTAAAAAAATGTATCAGCTTAGTTTTGATGAATTTTTATATGCCTTACATTTGGATAATCTTGTTGATAGAATTAGAACTTGTTTTACTGTTAATGAACCTATGCCAGATGAACTTCACAATAAGCTGTTAGGTTTATATAAAGATTATCTTTGTATTGGTGGTATGCCTCAATCTGTATTGGAATATATGAGATCTGATAGGGATATTATACAGTATGATAGGTCTGTTTTAAATAATATTATCAATGCCTATATCGCTGATACAAGCAAGTATACTAGCGCTTCAGAGAGTATAAAAGTACAGGCAATTTTTAAAACACTTCATGAGCAATTGGCTAGGGAAAACAAGAAATTTAAGTATAGCACAGTAAAGAAAGGAAGTAAGGCAAGTTATTTTGAGAGTTCAATAGAGTGGCTTATTGCCTCAAATATTCATCTCATATCTAAGGCAATCAATACTCCAAGACTTCCTATAAGTGCCTATGTGATTGACAATACTTTTAAACTCTTTATGAATGATGTAGGACTATTAAATGAATTGGCGAAAATCCCTTTTAAAATATTATATTCTGATGATGACAATATCTATAAGGGTGCTGTAACTGAGAATTATGTAGCTAGTGAGCTTATGTCAAGGGGGTATGATCTTTATTACTATAAAGATAACAGTATGGAAATTGATTTTTTGATACAATGTGATGAGGATATTGTGCCTATTGAAGTCAAAGCTAGAAAGAGTAAGCGGGCTAGGAGTTTTAATAAGTATGTTAAGATGTATAAACCAAGTAGGGCTATTAAAATATCACAGGCAAATTTTGGTATGGTAGATAATGTAAAAACAATTCCATTATATTCTGTATTTTTAGTATAGCGGTCTTTGAAGGAGCCTTTATGAAAAAATTTAAACTAGTTTCTGATTTTAAACCAACAGGTGACCAACCTGAGGCAATAGATGATATTGTAAATGCATACAATGATGGGGAAAAGGCAGTTACACTACTTGGTGCTACTGGTTCTGGTAAGACATTTACTGTGGCAAATGTCATAGAGAGAATACAAAAGCCAACTTTAGTAGTTGCTCACAACAAGGTCCTTGCAGCACAGCTCTGCTCCGAGTTAAAGGCGTTCTTTCCTGACAATGCCGTGGAGTACTTTGTGAGTTACTATGACTACTATCAGCCAGAAGCCTATATACCACACTCAGATACTTATATAGAAAAAGACTCTGCTATGAATGAAGATATTGATAGATTGAGGCACTCTGCTACAGCTTCACTCTTTGAACGAGAGGATGTCATTGTTGTGGCTTCTGTATCTTGTATTTATGGTCTTGGTGATGTGATTGATTATAAAAACATGGCGCTTTCAGTCAGAAAGGGTATGGAGATATCAAGGGAAGAGATTATTGATAAACTTGTAGATATACAGTATACAAGAAATGATATGAATTTTATCAGGACAACATTTCGTGTGCGAGGTGATGTCATCGAGATATTTCCTGCTACTAATAGAGAGCGTGCAATAAGGATAGAGTTATTTGGTGATGAAATTGACAGAATTACAGAGTTTGAAGTTATCACTGGCAAGGCTCTAGTCGAACGGGAGCATGAAGTGATATTCCCTGCTTCCCACTATGTCAAAGAACCAGAGCAGATAGAGAAGTCTATCAAGGTCATTGAAGAGGAACTTGAGGCACAGCTCTATAAGTTTAAAGATGAGAAGAAGTTAATTGAAGCACAGCGAATAAAAGAGCGAACACGATATGATATTGAAATGCTTCGAGAAGTTGGGTATTGTAGCGGCATAGAAAACTATTCTAGGATATTAGAGGGAAGGCCAATTGGCTCAAGGGCTAGTACACTCATTGATTATTTTCCAGATGATTTTCTCATGGTCATTGATGAGTCCCATGTGACAATACCACAGATAAGGGCAATGTATGGTGGGGATAGGTCCAGAAAGCACAACTTGGTAGACTATGGCTTTAGACTGCCTTGTGCTCTAGATAATAGACCACTTAGTTTTGATGAGTTTGAAACACTGACTGATAAAGTACTGTATGTCAGTGCTACCCCTTCGGTCTATGAGAAAGAGAAGTCAGGGACAATAACAGAGCAAATTATTAGACCAACTGGACTCCTTGACCCTGTGGTTGATGTGAGGGCAACAAAGGGTCAGGTAGATGACCTCTACGCTGAGATTAGAAAGAGAGCAGAGAACAATGAGCGAGTTCTAGTGACAACCCTGACGAAGAAAATGGCAGAGGATTTGACATCGTATTATACAGAAATGGGTCTTAGAGTTCGCTATATGCACTCTGATATTGATACCATGGAGCGTATGGAAATAATTCGTGATCTCAGACTTGGTGAGTTTGATGCTCTTGTGGGTATAAACCTACTTAGGGAGGGGCTTGACCTACCTGAAGTGACCCTTGTGGCAATTCTTGATGCAGACAAGGAGGGCTTTTTAAGGTCAGAAACTTCTCTTGTACAGACAATTGGTAGGGCTGCTAGAAATGCGAATGGTACTGTCATCATGTATGCTGATACTATCACACGGGCAATGAGGAGCGCTATGGATGAGACGACGAGGCGTAGAGAGAAGCAAAACAGGTATAACGAGGAGCATGGCATCACGCCTAAGACAATTGAAAAAGCAGTAAGAGAAGTGCTTGAAGTCAGCAAGAAGGTTGATGAGGAAGAAAGTGTGCTTAGCATGAGTCCAGAGGAGAAGATTGCGCTTATTGAGCAGCTTGAAGCGGAGATGATGCTTGCTTCTGATGCCCTAGAGTTTGAGAAGGCTGCTGAATTAAGAGACAGGGTATTTTCTTTAAAGGGAAATAAAACAAAAGGATAATGAATAAATGAGTGATAACAATTACATCAAGATTCGTGGTGCCAAAGAGCACAATTTGAAAAATATAGATATTGACATTCCGCGGGATAAATTTGTCGTTGTGACAGGGTTAAGTGGTTCTGGTAAGTCATCCCTTGCCTTTGATACGATTTATGCTGAGGGTCAGAGGCGTTATGTGGAGAGTCTATCTGCCTATGCTAGACAGTTTTTAGGTCAGATGGAAAAGCCCAATGTGGAGTCTATTGACGGTTTGTCTCCTGCTATTTCCATTGACCAAAAGACAACTAACAGAAACCCTAGAAGTACTGTAGGTACAGTGACAGAGATATATGACTACTTTAGGCTACTATATGCTAGAAGTGGCACAGCGCACTGTCCTGTTTGTGATAGAGTCATTGACAAGCAGTCTGTAGATGAGATTATTGACAAGGTGCTTCTCCTAGAAGATAGAACAAAAATCATGGTCATTGCTCCTGTTGTTAGAGGGGAAAAAGGCACTCATAAAAAACTACTTGAGACCCTTGAAAAAGAGGGTTTTGTCCGTGTAAGAGTAGATGGCGAAATGTATGAGTTAAGTGATAGCATAAAACTAGATAAAAACAAAAAACATCACATAGACATCATCATTGATAGACTGGTGATAAAGGAAGGAATTAGAAAGAGGCTAACGGATTCCGTTGAAACTGCGTTGTCGCACACAGAAGGACTGGTCATCATATCAGAGCTTGATGGTGACGAAGTGCTTTATAGCACTAATTTTTCATGTCCTATTCATGGTGCTGGCATTAGTGAAATGGAGCCTAGGATGTTTTCTTTCAATGCTCCTTATGGTTCTTGTGAAAAGTGTAGGGGCATTGGCTACAAGCTAAAGGTAGACGAATCACTTGTGCTTGGTGATGAGTCGCTTAGCTTTGCAGAAGGCGTCATTCTTCCATTTGCAAATACTGGCGAAGGTACTTATTACAGAGAAATGTTACTTGCTGTCATAAAGGAATATGGTCTAACTGAAACAACGCCTTACAAGGACTATCCAGATGATTTAAAGCGCGACTTGTTATATGGTACTGGAAAGAGAAAGATTAAGTTTAAGTATGGCAGTTTATTTGGTGGAAAGAGAACGTACAATGGCACTTTTGAAGGGGTAATAAGCAATCTTGAGAGACGACACAAGGAGACTGTATCTGACCAAATGAGAGCTGCCATTGAAGTGTACATGAGGCTTACTCCTTGTGAAAAGTGTGGTGGCAACAAGTTGAAAGACGAAGTCCTAGCTGTAAAAGTTGGGGGTAAAAATATTTCAGAACTTACCGAACTATCTATTAAGCACTGCAAGCAGTTTATTAGTGATTTAAAACTGGAAGGCAGTAAGAAGATGATAGCCACTGAAATCCTAAAGGAAATTAATTCAAGGCTTAGCTTTTTGTCTGATGTTGGACTTGATTATTTGACGTTATCAAGGTCTGCAGGCAGTTTGTCTGGTGGAGAGTCGCAGCGGATTAGACTTGCCACCCAGATAGGAGCAGGACTCTGTGGCGTGCTTTACATACTGGATGAACCTTCTATTGGTCTTCATCAAAAGGACAATGAGAGATTGCTTAAAACCCTCAGAAACCTAACAGATATCGGGAATTCACTTATTGTTGTTGAACACGATGAAGAGACGATTAGAGCCTGTGATTACATTATAGATATTGGTCCAGGTGCAGGGCGAAATGGTGGTTACATAGTGGGTGCTGGAAGTATAGATGATATCCTAAAGAGCAAGGACTCGATTACAGGGAAATACCTATCTGGCGAACTTCTCATACCAATTCCACTAAAGAGAAGGACAAAACGTGGCGACATTAGAGTTATAGAGGCAAGTGAAAACAACCTAAAGAATGTCACTGTAGATTTTCCGCTTGGGGTAATCACAGTAGTTACAGGTGTTTCTGGTTCTGGAAAGAGCTCTCTTGTCAATGAAGTACTGTATAAAAACCTCGTAAAGAAACTTAGAAAGTCCTCAAAAATTGTCCCAGGTAAGTCTAAGGGCATTGAGGGTTATGAAAGCATAGATAAGATTATTGACATTGACCAGTCGCCAATTGGCAGAACACCTAGGAGTAACCCAGCAACCTATACCAAGGTCTTTGACCACATCAGAGATATCTTTGCCATGACAAGAGAGGCAAAGGCAAGAGGATATGACAAGGGAAGGTTTAGTTTCAATGTCAAAAAAGGTAGGTGTGAGGCTTGTAATGGCGATGGCATCATCAAGATTGAGATGCACTTTTTACCAGATGTATATGTGCCTTGTGATGTCTGTAAGGGCAAGAGATATAACAAGGAGACTTTGGAAGTTAAGTACAAGGGTAAATCTATTTCTGATGTCCTTGATATGACAGTAGAAGAAGCTTATACCTTCTTTGAGAATGTGCCAAAGATTAAGAATAAACTACAGACACTCATGGATGTAGGGCTTGAGTATATCCACCTTGGTCAGCCTTCTACACAGCTTTCTGGCGGAGAAGCTCAGAGGATAAAACTCTCTTCAGAACTCAGTAAGAGAAGTACTGGAAGCACCTTATACATCCTTGATGAGCCAACGACAGGACTTCATATTGCCGATGTACACAAATTGATAGAAGTACTTAATAGATTGGCAGATGGAGGCAATACTGTTGTTGTCATAGAGCACAATTTAGATGTCATTAAGTCTGCTGACTACATTATAGATATTGGAAAAGATGGTGGAGATTTAGGTGGTGAAGTGATTGCCACTGGTACACCAGAAGAATTAATACTAAAGTATTCAGATAGTTCTTATACAGCTCAGTTCTTGTCAAAAGTATTATAAAAAATATTATTATTTGCAAAAACTCTTGTAATTTGATAATATACAGAGTAAATAAAAATATGGAGGGAATATGGCTAAGAATTTAGTTATAGTTGAGTCGCCTGCAAAGGCAAAGACTATAGGAAAATTTCTCGGAAAAAATTACAAGGTAATTGCTTCTGTTGGGCATGTGAGAGACTTGCCTAAGAGTAAAATGGGCATTGATATAGACAATGATTTTGAGCCGAGCTACATTACGATAAGAGGAAAGGGCGAAGTGATAAGCGCTCTTCGAAAAGAGGCAAAGAAGGCTGATAATATCATCCTTGCAACTGACCCTGACCGTGAGGGAGAGGCTATTGCTTGGCATTTGAAAACACTACTTGAAAAGCAGGCAGATAGCTTTGAGAGAGTTACTTTTAATGCAATTACAAAGGATACAGTCAAAAAGGCTGTCAAAAATTCTAGAAATATTGATATGGATTTAGTTGATGCACAGCAGGCAAGGCGTGTTTTGGATAGACTTGTTGGTTATAGCATCTCACCGCTTCTATGGGCAAAGGTCAGAAAGGGACTTTCAGCAGGTAGAGTTCAGTCTGTGGCAACGAGGATGATTTGCGATAGAGAATATGAAATCAACGCTTTTGTACCTGAAGAATACTGGAATATTGAAGCAGAAGTGATAAAGGACAAAAAGAAGACCAAGGCTCAATATTATGGAAATAAAACAGAAAAAATTAAACTCACTAGTAAGGCTGATGTTGATAAGGTAACTTCATCACTTGGCAAAGAGTTTACTGTAGTCGATATTTCAAAATCAAGTAGGAAGAAAAATCCGTTTAACGCTTTTACAACATCTACCCTCCAGCAAGAAGCGTCAAATAAACTTGGATTTAGTGCAAAGAAGACCATGTCTGTTGCTCAAAAACTCTATGAAGGAATAAAGATTGGTTCATCAAGTGTTGGTCTTATCACTTATATGAGAACAGATTCTACTAGGATAGCACCTGAGGCTTCGCTCAAGTTAAAGACGTATATAGAAGATAATTATGGCGATAAGTACTTAGGTAGGACAGTGCATCAGGGCGCTAAAAAGGCGCAAGATGCCCACGAGGCAATCAGACCTTCGTATGTTGAATACGTACCTGAGGATATTGCAAAGTATTTGGATAAAGACCAGTTTAAACTATACCAGCTGATTTGGAAGAGGTTTGTGGCTAGTCATATGGCAGCATCTCAGTTCAATCAGGTTGCTGTGAGTTTTGACAATGCTGGAAATATATTTAAGGCAAATGGCAGTGTAATGACTTTTGACGGATTTACCAAAGTATATGACTATGTCAACAGTAAGGATACCATACTTCCTGAGTATACTGTGGGTGAGATGTTAAAAATGGGTAAGGTCAAGGAAGAACAGCACTTTACAAAACCACCAGCTAGATATACCGAGGCAACACTTGTAAAGGCAATGGAAGAACTTGGCATTGGAAGACCAAGTACCTATGCACCAACGATTTCTACCATTATGGCTAGGGGTTATGTTGGTAAGGAAAAGAAAAACCTATATCCATCAGAGCTTGGATTTATCATCAATACCATTATGAAAGAACACTTTGCTGATGTGGTGAATGTCAAGTTTACAGCATCACTAGAGGAAAATCTAGATGAGGTTGAAGCTGGTAGTGTTGAGTGGAAAAAGGTCATTTCAGACTTTTATTCAGAATTCAAACCAAGTTTACAATCAGCTGAAAAAGAGCTTGAAAGAGTCAATATGGACATTGAGACGGATGAAATTTGCGATAAATGTGGTGCAAATATTGTCATCAAACATGGACGATTTGGAAAGTTTAAGGCTTGCTCGAATTATCCAGAATGTAAGAACACCATGCCTATCTTAGACAAGATAGGGGTTAAGTGTCCAGAGTGTAAAGATGGCGATGTCATCAAGAGAAAGACGAAGAAGTTCAAGGACTTTTACGGCTGTTCTAGGTTCCCTGATTGCAGGTTTACTAGCTGGCATGAGCCAACTGGAGAGATGTGCCCAGTCTGTGGAAAGGCACTTATCAATTACAAGACAAAGGCAGTGCAGGAAGTTCGATGTATCGATTCAGCTTGTGAACACAATAAGAAGAAGACAAAAGCAAAGAAAACTACAAAGACGAAGAAGAAGTCTGTGAAAAAGAATTAGTGAAGCATAAATAATTATAGGTAAAAAACTTTAGTCTAAGATTCCACACCTTGAAATATTATATTAATTAAGCAAATGCTTTCTCTTACAAAACCTACTTCCTATGTCATTCAGAGGAACGACGAAAGGAGTGACGTAGGAATCTAAGCATTTGCAAAGTTATATTGCATTTTATAGGTTCTGAATGACAGATTAAAGTTATAAATATGGATTAGAATGAGTATATAAAAGGACTGGAAGATGAGATAACCTCAAATGCCAGTCCTTTTAGATTTTAGTTTGATTATATGATTTTACCTCTTGAAATAAAATTATTGAGTAAATGCTTTTCCTTTCAAAGCTGACCCAAGATGTCGTCCAGAGGAGCTTAGCGACGTAGGAATCTCAGCGTTTGCAATAGTTTATAAACATATATTTATTACCCACGCTAGATTCCTACGTCGAGCTTGTGGCTCTCCTCTGAATGACAGCGTGGGCGATAAGGCTTCAGTCCTCATTCTATAGTGTTTCAAAGCGTGGAATCTTAATGTGCAGTTTTGCTGATATTAGTATTAGATTGCTTTCAGATTAATACTCTGCTTTTTCAGCAGTAAAGCCATCAGCTATATTTGAAATATACGTTCCTTTAAAGTAAATTCCCTTATCATCTCTAAATCGAATGATGATTTTAGGATAAGTTGCATTGTACTCATTCATCAGTTCTTTGTCTAGTTTAGTAAAGATACCATCTATTTTTTCTTGCATTGGTTTTATATCCGCTATTTTGCCTTCTTCTACACTTAGAATATCAATATATAGTCTCTTTCCAATAGCATTTCTATAATATGAAATTTCACCCAGTTCGTTTAGTTTTTCTAGGTTGCTAAATCGTTCTAGTTGTTTATCCTCTAGTTTGAATAAGTCTAGGTGTTCATCATCTATGTTTTCATCGTTTAACACTAAGTCTTGATTGTCATTAAGTTTGTAGATTGCTGTATAGATGTCTTTGTCATTTTCTTTTAAGACGAGATAAGATTCTGTCCAGAATTTATACTTTCCATCATAGAGTTTTTTGCTATGACCACCTAGTGCACCTGTTGTGACAAGTGTATCACCACGTCTTTTGACAAATAGTTCTTCGAAAAAAGTAGCTGCATTTGTAATATCAGTATAGGTGATATTTTCGTTAAAGTCCAAAGCCACTACAACAGTATCTCCACTTCTGTAGATGTCTATTTTGTTTGCGTTATTTAGACTATATGGTACATCTTTTGCTACTTCTATGTAGAAGTCATCAAGTTTTACTGCGCTGTCATCCATTTCTGGATAAGTAATTTCTGGATTTTTAATATAATTGACACTGCTTACTTCTTGTGTAGCTGTACATGCAGACAGAGTTATAATGAGAGAAAACGCTACTAGTATCATTATATTTTTAATTGGTTTTGACATCGTATTTTCCTCCTTATTAACTACTAGTTAATATCTAATGAACTATAAATTTTATTCGGTGTAACCACCAATATGGGGGGTTATATCTATATTATAGCACTCATAGATAATAATTCAAGATTTTTTATAGTAATTTGACAAGTACATTGCAATAAAAATCTTTTGTGGTAGAATTAGTATAGTGATTGTTGTCGGTAAATTATGTATAAAATGGGAGAGGTGAGTCTTATGAAGTATTATATGCCAACAATTGTACTTGAAGATGATAATATCGTATTAAAGAGTGGAGAAGTATTTAAAAAACTCGGCACTAAGGCGCTTATTGTCACAGGAAGGACTTCTGCGAAGAAGTGTGGCGCATTTGATGATGTCGTAAAAGTCTTAGATGAAGTAGGTATTTCTCATGTTTTATTTGATGAAGTTGTAGAAAATCCACCAATTGCTCAAAACTATGATGGTGCAATAAAGGGTGAGGGCTGTGATTTTGTCATTGGTATTGGTGGTGGTTCACCAATGGATACAGCAAAGGGTATTGCTATACTCTTAAAGCATGGAACAGATGACTATGTAGAAAAACTCTTTGGCAAAGTGGACTATGATTCTATCCCTGTTGTTGCTATACCAACTACTTCAGGTACTGGTTCTGAAGTGACACCTTATTCTGTCTTTACGGATGATGTGAAAAAGACAAAGGTCAGCATGGCAAGGAGGATTTTCCCAGACTATTCACTAATTGATGTCAAGTACTTTAAGACAATGCCAAAAAATGTCAGGATAAGTACGGTTATTGATGCACTTAGTCATTCTGTCGAAAGTTATATCAATACAAAGTCAAATCCATATTCAGAACTATATGCCTTAAGGGGGATTGAGATATTTGGTGAGCACAAAGACCTCTTAGACAAAGAAGAAGTGAGCACAGAGGTGTTACGAGATTTTGTCAGAGCATCAACGTATGCAGGTATTGCCATAGCACAAACAGGCACATCACTACCACATTCACTTGGCTATGCAATAACTTACAACTTTGGTGTACCTCATGGCATAGCAAATGGTATGTTCTTACCAGAATTTTTGAGGGTAAGTCCTGTTGATAGAAGAAATACTGTATTAAAGGCGCTTGGCTTTGATGGTATTGATGAATTTGCTGTGTACTTAGATAGACTGGTCAAAATGATAGCAAAGGATGTATCTGTGACAGAAGAAGATATGATAGCTTACACAGATTTACTCATGGAAAATAAGGCAAAATTAAAGTGCCACCCTACAGAGGTGACTCATGAAGATATATTGACTATTTATAAGAATACATTGAAATAGTTGAAATTGGGACTGCTGTAATATAATACTACTTATAAATTACTTTTATAAGAGTATTACCTTAACAGGCAAAAGATAATAAATTATTTTCTGAAACCTTTTTAGCCCCGCGACGACGGAGTGATCCGTTGCCTAGACGCAGATAAAACTCTTAGCTAAAAGTTCGAAGTAACGCTTTAGTGCTAGAGTTTTACAAGGCTAGGCGACTAGCGCGTAGGACAGAGCAGCGTGGTTTTCAGAAAATAGATTTATTATCGTTATTCTGAATGACGATGTGGATTTTTATAGATTATACAAGGCATGAAACAGCAGCCTTTTTTTATTGATTTTGAAAATGTCGTAGCAGCTCCCTTGCTGTTCTCTCTACAATGGTATAGACATTTTGAAAGCCCTCTTCTCCACCATAATAAGGGTCTGGCACTTCGTCTGTATCTGAGGTTTTTTCAGGGTCAAACGTTCGAAACAGCTTTATCTTGTGCTTGAATTCTTCTGGACATTGTCTGAGTAAATTGCTCTTATTTGATGCATCCATTGGGAGTATGAGGTCAAAGTATTCAAAGTCGTTTACATTGAGTGTTCTACCTAGATGCGTCATTTCTACACCGTGTTTTTTGGCTTCCTTTCTCATTCTACTATCAGGAAGTTCACCTACGTGCCAAGCGCCTGTGCCACATGATTCTATCTCAAACTTATCAGTGAGTCCTTCGCTATCAACTAAGTCCTCAAATACTGCATGAGCAAGTGGTGAACGGCAGATATTCCCAAGACAGACAAATAGTATTTTATGTTTTTTCATTGCTTTTCTCCTTTGTTTTTCTTCATATTATCATAAATGGGGAAATGTTTAAATGAGGAAATGGAGATATAGTTATTATATTTATTTGTAGTGTTTTGGTACTTGAAATAATTGCTAAAAAAGTCTAGAATTATTGTATAAGAGTTGATTGATACTGGAAGTGATTTTATGATAACAATAAAAAGTTTTGAACAACTTCTTGGTTTACTGTCTGAGCAGAAAAAACAAAGTCTTTTTGACTATGCAATGTTTTTGGCTGACCAGGAAGATGTATTGACAAGTGATGAAGTAGAGTTAGTGAAACAAAATCGAGAAGAATATGAAAAAGGTATATATTTTAGCCATGAAGAAGCATGGAAGTAGTATTTAATTTTTTATCTTCTCTCTTTAATAATTAATAAAATTATTATATAATTACTTATATAGGCATTGTCAAATGACATGGGTGTTCTGCTAGAAGGAGGGGCTTATGGCAAAGAAGAGACCAAAGTGTGTTGGTGGTAGAAGTGTTTACGATGAAGCAGTTGAAACAGCTTCTACTGAGACTACAGTTGAAGAAAAAAAGGAGAAAAGCATGATTAAAATTGGAAAACAAGCGCCTGATTTTGAATTATCAGCATATCATGAAGGTGAATTTAAGACTATTAAATTATCAGATTACAAAGGCAGATGGGTACTACTTTGTTTCTACCCTGGCGACTTCACATTTGTTTGAGGAACTGAAGTATCAGCAGTTGCTGATAGGTATCAAGAGTTCCAAGAACTAGGTGTAGATGTAATCTCTTGTAGTGTTGACAGCGTATTTGTTCACAAGATTTGGAATGAAGTTGAGTTATCTAAGATTGTAAAGGGTGGTATTCCTTATCCGATGCTAGAGGACAAAGGTGGATTTTTAGGAAAAATCTATGGTGTATATGATGAAGAAGCTGGCATAAATACTAGAGGAAGATTCTTAATTGACCCAGATGGCAATATTCAGGCATTTGAAGTGCTAACTCCTCCTGTTGGAAGAAATGTATCTGAAGCATTACGTCAGATTAAAGCATTCCAATTAGTTAGGGAAACTGAAGCTCAAGAATTGACACCATCAGGATGGCATGAAGGAGACAAAACTCTTAAGCCAACTATGGATGCTATTGGAAACATTTGGAAACAGTGGACTGTAGAAGACCTTAAGAAGTAGCATATATAAAAAAGTCTAGCTCTTTGTGGGCTAGACTTTTTTAGTGGTTGAGTTCTAATAATTCTGGTATCGTATACCTTGCTCTTTCGATAAGTGCATCAAAGGAACCTGATTCTAGAACAAGTCCATTGATATCATCACTTGTTGCTATCCAGACACTGGCTTCACTATCCCATGTTAGTTTTATTGTATATTCCATGATTATCTCCTTTATTTGAAATGATGTACCTTTATTGTACCATATATGAGGAATAAAATAAAAGGAAAAACCTTTACCTCTTAGTTTAGGAAGCTGTATTTTCACTAATTTGATAATCGCTTGAAAATATTATATAATGTGTTTCTATTACAAGTTTCTATTTATAACTTTAGTCTGTCATTCAGAAGCTATGAAATGCTACAAGTTAATTATAATGCTTAGATTCCTACGTCGCTATGCTCCTCTGAATGACATGCAGGTTTAGCGTTGCAGAAAAAGCATTTTCATTAATTTGTATAACATTTAAAGGTGTGGAATCTTAGACTAAAGTTTTACTTGATATTAGTTTACTAACAACTAGAGAGGTATATTCATGAATTCATTTAAAGCATATTTCAAGCAGACAAAGGCTGTCTACATCATACTACTTTCCATTATTGTAAATGGTATTGGTGGTCTAATTGCCCAGTTTATGACGCTTATTTTAAAGCATGACTTAGGTTTGAATGAGTTTACTGTGTCATTGATACTGTCAAGTACCCTTGGGCTTTCAATTGTAGGAGGACTAATTGGTGGACGTCTTGCTGACTTTTACAGTCCTAGAAAGATAAAGTATCTATCAGGCTTTGCCTTTGGTAGTATAAACATCATCATTGCCTTTATAGGGGCAAGTCTCCTTGTCATACCACTCTTTATGTTCTCTAGTTTTGTCATTGGCTTTGCTGCCTCTACTAATAGCATGCTGATTTACATTCATGCCAATGAAGAAGAGAGAAAAAATGCATTTTCCCTTGTCTATGTAGCCATCAATGTTGCTGCTGCTGTAAGTCCTATTATTGCAGCCTATGTTCACAAGAATTATGGTTTCTTTTTACTCTTTTTCCTAGATGGTCTGACAACAATAGCTGCTGCCTATCTGATATTTACACTTGATGAAAAAGAAGCAGTAGAGAAGAAAGAAAAGACAAAGATTGACAAGAGTGTTCCAGTAATTAAGGTTCTGAGAGAGAACAAAGCCATTGCATTTACGCTAATTACTATGGCGTTTTACTTTGTGACTTTTTCACAGCAAAAGTCGCTCCTTGCCTTTCAGACGCTTGACTTCTTTGGTGATACTTGGCGAAGTGTTTGGGCAATTATGTTTACGATAAATGGTGTTATGTGCATGCTGATACCACCCTTTGTCAGTGTCTTTCTTAAAAGTTTAAAGGCAAAAAATATGATTATGCTCAGTGGTGTATTATATGCCTTTGGCTTTTACATGTATGCTCTTACTAGCAATCCCTATGTATTTTACATGGCAACAGCGATATGGACACTTGGTGAAATAGCTGGAGCTATCATGTTTGAAGTGTATATTGCTGAAGTAGCGCCATCTACTCATAGGGGTAGGGTCTTTGCTCTGAGTCCAATTATGAGGAGGGCAGGACAGATTGTTGGTATTCTGATTGGTGGAACACTTAGTACAATTTTTCCTGCTAATTATCTACTAAATTGGGGTATAATAGTATTATTCCCGTTAATAGGAGTGGTATTAATTAAAATATCACATGAATAATTATTGTTTTATACGTATATACGTGTTATAATAAGGGAGAACTATGGATGGCAAGAAATTATTAAAACTATTACAAAAAGACGGTTGGGAATTGATTCGGGTAAAGGGTAGTCACCATTTTATCAAAAAGGGAGATAGGATAGAAACGATACCCATTCATTCAAGTAAGGATATTCCTAAGGGATTGCTTCAGAAAATCATAAAAAACACTGGTCTCAAGTTATAGTATAGAAAGAAGGTTCTTAGATGAAGTTTATATACCCAGCTAGAATTGTTCAAGATGAGGATATGTTTGTTCTTGAATTTCCAGACCTTGAAGGTTGCCATACGTATGGTGATACAATAGAAGAAGTAGTCAGTCTTGCAGAGGAAGCGTTAGAGGGTTATCTTGAGTCACTACTTGAGATGAACATTCCATTTAACGTGCCAAGTAAAATAGAGGATGTAAATCAGGATTGTTATTTGGCAAATTATATCTACTGTGATGTGAATTTAGCGAAGTACTCTAAGTCTGTCAAAAAGACGCTTACTATACCTGCTTGGTTGAATGAAAGGGCGATTTCTCAGGGAATTAATTTTTCTAAAGTGTTGCAAGAAGCTTTATATGAAGCGGTTAATTAGATTATAGATAAAGGAGAACATTATGAAATTATATTGTTACAAGGGTTGAACGTCTTGCAAAAAAGCAAAAAAGTGGCTGGAAGCCAACGGAAAGAAGTATGAAGATATTGAGATTTATGACAACCCACCATCTGTTGAAGAGTTTAAGATGTTATTTGAAAACAATGACTATAAGCTCAAAAAGTACTTTAATACATCAGGAGTCAAGTACAGAGAACTTGGTCTTAAGGATAAGTTTGCTGAATTGACGGAAGAGGAAGCGTTTGATATGCTATCAAAGGATGGTAGACTTGTAAAAAGACCACTTCTTGTAGATGGCAAAAGGGCGATGATAGGTTTTAAAGAAGAAAAATGGGAAGAGTTTTTTAAGTAAGGGGGCAGTATGAATATTACAGTATATTGTGGCGCAAATATGGGCACAGATAAGGTTTTTGAAGATACAGCAAAGTACATTGGCAAGTGGATGGCAGAGAATGGTCATAGGCTTATTTATGGTGCAGGTAACTCAGGACTGATGGGAACAGTTGCCAATGCAGTGATAGACAATGGTGGAGAAGTAACTGGAATTATCCCACATTTTCTAGCTGAAATGGAACTCACAAATGAAAAGGTGACAGAGCTCATCTATGTTGATGATATGCCGCAGAGAAAGAAGATACTCTTTGATAGGGGGGATTGTTATATCGCACTTCCTGGTGGTTCAGGTACGCTTGAAGAAATTTCAGAAGTGATATCGTGGTCTAAAATTGGTCAAAATGACAATCCTTGCGTTGTCTTAAATGTGGCAGGTTTCTATGATAGTCTAAAAAAACAGTATGATGATATGGTAAAGTTTGGTTTTCTTGAGAAAGTAGAGCGAGAAAAGATACTCTTTACAGATTCTTTTGAAGAGGCAATTGATTTTATCAATAACTATGTACCACTATAGATTATAGGAGTAATTAATGAAAGTATTAATAATTGGTGGTTCTGTCTTTGTTGGCAGAGCCATTGCCAAAAAATTCATCAGTAGAGAAGATGATGTCTATGTGCTAAATAGAGGAAATCACGCGATACTAAAGGGTGCAAAACTACTCAAGGCAGATAGAAACAATATAGAAGAAATGCAGGCTGCTCTGGAAGGTCATGCCTTTGATTTGGTGATAGATAATTCTGCTTATGAAAAGTTTCAGACAGAGATTGCTTATGAAGTGCTTAGTGGGAGAGTCAATCGTTATATACACATCAGTACATCAGCTGTTTACCTTCACAGCGAAGTGCTCCCTTATAGGGAAGATTTTGAGCGTGGGGCTTCAAAGTACTGGGGTGCATACTCTAAAAATAAGTATGAGATAGAGGAGTTCCTATTTAAAAAGCATAGACTAGATAACTTCCCTGTAACGATGCTTAGACCATTTTATCTATATGGCACAGAAAACAATATCTACAGGGAGAGGTATGTCTTCTCAAGGCTCTTAAATGAAAGACCAGTTCTAGTGGCAGGTATGGGGACAGCAGTAGTACAGTTTGGTCATGTGGATGATTTGGCAGAGGCTGTTTCTCTAATAGCAGATAATGATAAGTGCATAGGTCAGGCATATAATGTGTCAGGCGAAGAATACATCAGCCTAAAGGGTTGGGTAGACATGTGTGCAAAGGCTCTTGATATCGAAAATCCATACATTATACCTGTTGAGTCTAAGAGTACTGGTTACAAGACTTATAAGTGGTTTCCTTTTAGAGAGGTCAATCTCTTTGGCGACTGTTCTAAACTAAGAGAAGATACTGGATTTGTGCCAAAGTATTCGCTATTAGAAGGTTTAAAAAAGACAATCGAAGAAATTGGCATAGATGAACTAAGGGATTCTCTCAAGGTATCAGAGGAAGAAAAGGCTATCTTAGAGGCACTAGAAATATAATAATAAGGTAAAAAAGAGCTGCCTTAATGAATTTAAAAGCAGCTTCTTTTTTACCTTATTTTTTTAATTATTTAGTGTTCTGATACATTGATACAGGCAGTCTTTTAGTGGTTTTTTGTCGTCGGTGTCATAATAGTGAAGTAGTGTTTCGTTAAAATTGAGTGCATTTGATTTTCCGATAGTTAACACACCGTTTCCAGATTCTATCAATATTTTACTTGCTAAGATTGTTGAAGTTCTTTTATTCCCGTCCCAAAATAGTTGAGATTTTACTGCATAACAGAAGTATTCTATGGCTTTTTCAGTATCATCTTTTAGCTTGTTTATACTTTCAAGTTTGTTTTCAACATCTGTCATATTGGGAACTGTTGGGATGTAGTCTGTCCCACCAATTCCAACAGAGCCATTTCTTAACACACCCCACTCTAGGCTTTCGTTTCTTGAAACAAATTCATTTATCTTACAGATGTAATGAATGGATATAGGTGTATCCAGCGTTTCCAGCATGAATTTCCAAGCATCTCTTAAATTGAGGACAGTTTGAATATCAGAAACAGGTACATTGTTGACGATGGCACCATCTATGATGGCCTGAGTTTGAGGAAAAGTGACATTTATTCCCTCAATGTAAGCGGTATTAAAGACTAGCTCTGTAAAGAGTTTTTTAGCTAAAAATATATTTTCTTTTCTGTTCATAATATTTCCTTACTTTGTTGTCTGGTTGATAGCGATTTATTTGTCTAGTGTTTTATATCACTCTGAATGACAGACTAAAAATTTTACTTGAGATTTTTGAGAATAGTATTAAATACATTATTAGTTAATTTTAATAATGCTGTCATAATTTCATGCACTTTTTCTTTGGATGTATAAGGTACATTACTCATTCGGGGCATAAAGTCTTTTTGTTTTTCAAAACTACTTTTTTTAGTTTCCTAATAACTTTATCTTCTAGGTTTACACTTATTGTTTTTACTATTTACTCCTTTTGATTCGCGCATTGTTTCACTTGGGTTTGTTTTTTGAGGGAGGCTTGCTCAAAGTATGAAATTATACCTATGACCAGTGATGCGTTTCTTTATTATTATAGTACAGTATTATTGTAAACTCAACTAGTTTATATACAGATACATCTTATTTGCCTCTTTGCCTCTTTTGCATTGTGGATAAGGGATTTTTTTTTCTTTAATATACGATTTTAGAATTTAGTATTTCTAAATTATTGTTTTACAATTACTTAAAATAGGCGTAAGGGTCGTTTTTTAATTGCTAGGGAATAATAAGTAGGCGAATATTTATGAAAAATTATTATTTTTGTATTGATTTTGATCTTATAATGTTTTATAATTCTAAACTATAAGTTAAGTATAAATAAGGAGATTATTTTGGATATAGGAGCAAATATCAAAAGACTTAGGCTGGAAAATGAGCTGACTCAGGAAGAGCTTGGGGATAGATGTGACCTCAGCAAGGGATTTATATCACAGCTTGAGCGAAATTTGACTTCGCCTTCAATTGCTACACTCATCATCATATTAAATGTTTTAGGTACTGATTTAAAGACATTTTTTGCCAATACAGATGAAGGAAAAGTTGTTTATAAAAAAGATGATGTAATAACTACGGATAATATAGAGGACGGCAACCAGATTAGCTGGCTTGTTACAGATGCCCAAAAGAATGATATGGAGCCAATCCTGTGTTCTGTTAAACCAAGTGGTGTATTGTTTGACAATGATGCTTATATAGGGGAACATTTTGGCTATGTGCTAAGTGGCAAGGTTGTTTTAGAACTTGGAAAAAACACTTACAAGATATCAAAGGGCGAGAGTTTTTATTACAAGGCGAATGACAGCCACAAGATATACAATCCATTTCAAAAAGAGGCGAGACTTATCATGGTAAGCTCACCTCCAAGCTTTTAAGGAGGTCATATGGACAAGATAATTAGAACAATATGTGTATCTAAGGCATATGATGATGAGACAGTTGTAGATAATCTTGATATATGGGTGAAAAAGAATGAATTTTTGACGCTTCTTGGACCTAGTGGTTGTGGTAAGACAACGACACTGAGGATGATAGCTGGCTTTGAAGCGCCTACTACTGGAGAAATTCTGTTCAATGGCGAAGTCATCAATGATACGCCACCCAATGAAAGGAAGATTAACACTGTATTTCAAAAATATGCTCTATTTCCACATCTGAATGTATATGAGAATATAGCCTTTGGTCTCAGAATAAAGAAGACGCCAGAGAATATTATAAAAGAAAAAGTAGAAAAGATGCTAAAACTTGTCAATTTAAAGGGCTATGCCAAGAGAAAGATTGACTCGTTATCAGGTGGACAGCAGCAGAGAATAGCTATTGCCAGAGCTCTAGTCAATGAGCCAGAACTCTTACTGTTAGATGAGCCTCTTGGTGCGCTCGACTTAAAACTGAGAAAAGAAATGCAGCTTGAACTAAAGGCAATGCAAAAGGAGCTGGGGATTACCTTTATCTATGTCACTCATGACCAAGAAGAAGCCCTCACAATGAGTGATAAGATTATTGTCATGAACTATGGTAAAATTCAGCAGATAGGCAGTCCTACTGACATATACAATGAGCCAGAAAATGCCTTTGTTGCAGACTTTATTGGGGAGAGTAATATCTTTAAGGGCATTATGCACGAAGACTTTTTAGTCAGCTATGACAATGTCAAGTTAAAGTGCCTAGACAAGGGCTTTGAAAAAGAAGAAGAAATTGACATGGTCATCAGACCAGAGGATGTTAAACTTGTAGATGAGAGTTTATCAGAAATAAAGGGTGAAATTACTTCTGTTGTTTTCAAGGGTGTACACTATGAGATGACTGTTGACGTCAAAGGTGTGGAGTGGCTTTGTCACAGTACAGAGAAGTTTGAAGAGGGAAGAAAAGTTGGCATAAAACTCATGCCAGATGATATACATATCATGGAGAAGTCAGAGTATTCAGAAGAACTTAGAGATAATTAGTGGAAAGGGAGAAAGATGCTAAAAAAGTATAGTTCATATCCATATTTTATTTGGAGCGTTGTATTTATACTGCTACCTATTTTTCTTGTGGTCTACTACAGTTTTGTAGTCCGAGATGCCAGTGGGATAAGCCTGTCTTTTAGAGGCTATCAGACCTTTTTTGAGGCAAGGTATATTGAGGTGTTTTTAAAGTCAATATTATTTGCCTTGATATCAACAGCATTTTGCTTTGTGATTGGCTATCCACTTGCCTACTACATTTCCACAAAGACAGCAAAGACCCAGCGACTCTTGGCGCTTCTTCTGATTTTGCCAATGTGGATGAACTTTTTACTTAGGACGTACTCATGGATTAGCATCCTTGGCAATCATGGTGTCATCAACAAGATACTCATGTACTTTGGCTATGAACCTGTAAAGCTACTGTTTAATAATTCTAGCGTCATACTGGGTATGGTCTATAACTTTCTGCCTTTTATGGTGCTTCCAATCTATACATCACTGTCAAAACTCGATTACAACATCATTGAAGCAGCAAAGGATTTAGGGGCAGATGACAGAAGAGTATTTTTGAAAGTTATCTTTCCACTCAGTATTCCAGGTATTGTCTCAGGTATCACCATGGTGTTTATGCCAGCTGTGAGCACGTTTGTCATTCCGTCTTTACTTGGTGGTGGAAAGAACATGCTCATTGGTAATGTCGTAGAACAGCAGTTTAGGGTAGTGGGTGATTGGAATTTTGGCTCTGCCATTTCCGTGATACTCATGCTGTTTATTCTTCTCTCTGTTGCAGTATTTAGAAAGTATGAGGAGAAGGCGTAATGAATAAAAGTAAGGGTTTTAAAAATATTTTTGGAAATACTTACATTACATTAATTTTCCTATTTATGTATGTGCCAATCGTATTTCTCATCATGTACTCCTTTAACTCGTCAAAAATATCGGCAACTTGGACAGGGTTTACGTTTAAGTGGTACTATGATTTATTTAAGGATAGGCAGATTATGAAGGCGCTTTATTATACAGTACTTGTTGCAGTGCTATCCTCTAGTATAGCTGTTGTCATAGGTACTTTTGCAGCCATAAAGATAAATGATATGAAGAGGGTGCCAAAGGAGATTACACTTGGCGTAAATAATCTGCCAATACTAAATCCTGATATAGTGACAGGTATATCGCTCATGACGCTATTTTTGTTTTTTAAGGTAGAGCGTGGCTTTCTCACTATGCTGATAGCACACATCACATTTAATATCCCTTTTGTTGTTCTATCCGTCTTGCCAAAGTTAAAGCAGACGCCAAAATATCTCATGGAAGCTGCCATTGATTTAGGGGCAACTTATAGCTATGCTTTTAGAAAGGTGCTAATACCAGAGATTGCTCCAGGGATAATTACTGGTTGGCTCATTGCCTTTACAATGTCAATTGATGACTTTGTCATCAGTTTCTTTACTACAGGAAATGGCGTCTTAAACCTATCTATCAAGATATATTCAATGACAAAAAGAGGTTTTACACCAAAGATTAACGCAATATCAACGATTATGTTTTTAAGTGTTCTTTTACTGCTTATCCTTGTCAATAAGATTCAAGGAAAGAACGAAATAGATGTGTTTTAGGGGGGAGATTATGAAGAAAGTATATGTTGTTTTACTGGTTCTAGTGCTCAGTTTTACAATGACAGCTTGTTCAGAGAGCAAGGAAACTATCAATGTCTATAACTGGGGTGACTATATTGATGAGAGTATCTTAGATGATTTTGAAGCAGAGACTGGCATCAAGGTCAATTATGAAATGTATGCCTCTAATGAGGACTTATTTGTCAAGATAAACAGTGCAGGTGAAGCCTATGACGTAGTATTTCCATCAGATTATATGGTGAGCAAGATGGTAAAGGCTGACCTTCTCTATGAGTACGACGTAGCGAGTTTAGAGAATTACAAGAATATTGATGACAAGTTTAAAAATCTAGCTTATGACCCTGACAATAAGTATTCTGTTCCATATCTATGGGGAACAATGGGTATTGTTTACAACAAGTCTATGGTAGATGAAGAGGATATGAAATCATTAGACTGTCTATTTGATGAGAAATATAAGGACAGTATTCTATTATTTGATGCTCAGAGAGATGTATTAGGTATTGGCTTTAAAAAGCTTGGTTACTCTCTCAATAGTGTTGATAAAAAGGAGATTGATGAAGTCAAAAAGCTGATGTCAGAGCAAAAGAAGAATGTCAGAGCTTATGTGACAGATAATATGAAGGTGCTTATGCTTTCAGGTGAAGCAGCAATAGGATTTACGGATTCAGGTGATGCCTTCCAAATCATCCATGAGGGTGGTAGTGACAACTATGGTTACTCAATACCAAAAGAAGGTTCTAATATGTGGGTAGATGCCATGGTTATACCAAAGAATGCCAAGAATAAAGAGGCGGCAAAGAAGTTTATTGATTACATGCTTAGAGAAGATGTAGCGCAAAAGAATTTAGAGTACGTTCAGTATTCTTCGCCAAATAAAACAGCAAAAAATCCGCTAGAAGAGGGCGATAATTCTTGGGTAGAATTCCAGCCAACAGAGGAAGAAATATCACGCCTTGAGGTTTATACGGACATACCAGAAGAGGCAGGGTATGCGGAGGCGTGGTTGTTCATCAAGACTGAACAGTAGAAAAAAGGGGGCTGTTGCATTAGATAAAAAAATCTAAGGCAACAGCCTTTTTTTAAGCGTATTTTAAGCCATGTTTTATTGCGCTTGATTTTTTTTGTATTTTGGATAAGTTCAAATAAATGTTGACCTGTTCTTCCTGTAATTATTTTAGAATGAAGCTTATTTATATTAAAAGCAGTTGCCAAAAGGACACTTTCTACAAAAACGTTGTTCTTACCTTTTCTTCGATATCTTCTAAAGTGCATATCCGCTTTTATATTTGCAAATGAACCTTCTGCTTGTATTGATCTATTCATTCGTAACTGTTTGCCGAATTCACTGTCCATTCTTTCTTTACATTTTTTTCGGCTTTCTTGAAAAAACTTAGATATATGAAGTTCTTTTGTCCTTTCTGATATATCCTTTTTAGATCTATTTGAACGAATACAATCAGCTTTAAATTCACACGTTGTGCAGTCTTCTGAACGATAAATAGTCATGATTCTTTTATAATCAGTCCTTGTTTTTCGTATTCTTTGATGACTTATTTTAAGTTTCTTTTTATTTTGACATACATAATAGTCTTCGTCTTCATTATATTCCATATTTTCAAATCTACCGATGTCATTTTTGTATTTTCTTTTCTTGGATATCTCATGATTACTTGCTTTTATATAAGCTACTAAACCTTCTTTTTCTATATACGAATAATTTTCTTCACTCTCATAACCTGCATCACAAACAATATTTTTATACTTAAAATCAAGACTCTCTTTCATTTCTTCAATTAAAGGAATCAGTGTTTTCATGTCAGACGGATAAGGAAATATTTTTAACCAAGTCACATACTCTGCATCGACACAGTGTTGTAAATTATAGGCAGGTTTTAATTGTCCGTTTAACATTGCATCTTCTTTCATACGCATAAATGTGGCATCATTATCTGTTTTTGAATAGCTATTTCTTTCCCCACAAATATAGAAATGCTTTGTGTATTCTTTTAGTTTATCTCGATATTCTTCTAATTTTTCAATATCTCTTTGTAGCTGTGTTTTTCGTTTGCCTTTTCCATATACAAATACTACACTTTCCTCTTTCTTTAATTTATAGAGTTTTTTCCTCAATCGTTTTAATGTTCTTATAGATACTCTATTTTTATAGACTATTCTAAGGGAATATCTTGCCTCACATTCGCAAACAAAGTTACATATTTTTTCTAATAATTTTGTGTGATTCTTTAGAACGGTTTTTTTCCATACAAATGTATATTTATTTGCCGATGACTCTATTTTTGTGCCATCTATAAATACTGTTTCTGCTGATATTTCCCCTAAGTTTTTTAAAAATTCATTCATTTCTTTCATTATTGTTTTTGAACATTTTGATAAATGAATACTTATAAATCTTGATATACTAGTATGGTCTGGACTAGGTTTTCCTTCTAACAGATACATGAAATTTATATCTCTTTTACATGCTTTTTCAATATCTCTGCTTGAATATAGTTTGTTCATTGCTGCATATAATACTATTTTTAACATCTGACGTGGTGACGCTTTTTCTCTTCTTATTCTTTTGTATGTTCCATACAATTCACTTAAATCAGCTCCTTCCACAAATATATTTAGAAGACGTACTGGATCATCAGATGCTATCTCGTATTCTAGCTCAGTCGGTATTTTTAATTGATAATTTACCGAATTTGTTGTATAATTTCCCTGTAAAATTTTAGTGTTTTGCATACATTAATTTTACAATAGAGAGCAGTTTTTTTAAAGGCTGTTCTCTTATTTTTTTTTGCATACTAAAAGGGCTATTGCATTAAATATTTCTTAATGCAACAGCCCC
>PDWI01002943.1_pt1 | contig 25104 bp, 28 predicted proteins | sample 1430891 | NCBI WGS metagenome assembly PDWI01 (sample SAMN01162508, study PRJNA174530) | Oral metagenome, whole genome shotgun sequencing project. | biome: Marine environment; feature: Marine mammal; material: Swab sample of the gingival sulcus; isolation source: swab sample of gingival sulcus...
GGAGTGTCTATGATGTTTACTTGGTGATCATTCCAAAAGCATGTTGTAGCAGCTGAAGTAATAGTAATACCTCTCTCTTGCTCTTGCTCCATCCAGTCCATAGTAGCGGCACCGTCGTGAACTTCTCCTATCTTGTGTGAAACACCAGTGTAAAATAAAATTCTCTCTGTTGTTGTAGTCTTACCAGCGTCTATGTGAGCGGCAATACCTATATTTCTAACTTTGCTTATGGGTGTTTTTCTTGACATTTTAGTCTCCTATTACCATCTATAGTGAGCAAATGCTTTATTTGCTTCAGCCATCTTATATGTATCTTCTTTTTTCTTAAATGAAGCTTTTCTAGCAAATCCTATAATCCATCTTAAAGCTAGTGCTTGTTGTCTAACTGGTCTAACCTCAACAGGAACTTGATAAGTCGCTCCACCAACACGGCGAGATTTTACTTCCATAACTGGTTTTACATTGTCTATGGCAGCATTAAAAACATCTATACCTTTTTCTTCGCCACGGCTCTCAATTAAGCTTAAAGCACCATACATGATTTTTGTAGCTGTGGATTTTTTTCCATCATACATCAAACCATTTATAAATTTTGTGATTATTTTACTGTTGTGAATTGGGTCAGGTAGAACTTCTCTAACCTGTGCTCGTCTTCTTCTCATTTTTCTTTTCCTTCAAATTTTATATAATTTTACTCAAACCTTGCCATCATTCAAGCGGGCAATGCCTGTATAAACATTATTAAGTTAAATTATTTTTTTGGCTTTTTAGTTCCGTATTTACTTCTAGCTACGGTTCTGTTTGCAACGCCTGCAGTATCTAGTGCACCTCTTACGATGTGATACTTAACACCTGGTAAGTCTTTTACTCTGCCGCCTCTAACTAGTACGATTGAGTGTTCTTGTAGATTGTGGCCCTCACCACCGATATAAGAGATGACTTCAAAACCACTTGTTAGCCTTACTTTGGCAACTTTTCTCAAAGCTGAGTTAGGTTTTTTAGGAGTTGTAGTATAAACTCTTGTGCAAACCCCTCTTCTTTGAGGACAATTTACTAATGCAGGTGATTTTGACTTCTTTATCACCTTTTTACGCTCATTTCTAACGAGCTGATTAATAGTAGGCACGATTGCTTCCTTTTATTTAATTTTTCTTTTTGCTGTATAGACAAAAATACTCGTGATTATATTTAAATTTTGCTTAATGCTAGTTAAAATTTGTAAAAAACTATTTTTTATCTAGTTTGTCAAGATACTTTTTACTCTTTTTTATCTGTAAACTAACAAGTTCTAAGTCTTCTTCTAAGTGTTTTTTTTCTTTTTTTGACTTAGCTTTATGTAACTCTTTTTTGATAGATTTCTTCCTATTTTCAAGCTTAGTTAAAAGGTTTTTTATGGTTTTTTTCTTACCTTCTACACTAAAATTATCCAAATCTAAAAAATTCATCGCATCTTTTAATATCTTTTTAAAGCCCATTTTTTACTCCTTTATTCGCTCTCGTCGTCATCATTTAGAAAGTAATCTTCACCTAAGTTCATAATATTTTCATTGCTAAGTACAAACAAAATCTCTGCCATAGCGATTAGATGTGAACTTATATCTTTAGCATAAGCACTATCGTTCATAAAAGATGTTGCCATCTCATTTGTTATAAGGTTATTTCTTATGAGATTGTCAAGCTTGCCATTTGCTATGATATCATATCTTTTTTTATGTGCTTTTATCTTAGATATCATTAAAACTATTATTTCTTCTTCTTTGCTCATCGCGATAGTATTTATATCCCTTAAAAGCTCTACTAGATTTTTTCTTATGTCATTGTACTCATTTTTTATAGTATCATTTTCGCTTGCAAGATATTTTTTAAGATTTTTTTGCAAATGCTTTGTATCTTTTATGGCTTCAACCATATCTCTATTTGCTAGCTTTATTTTATATAGTAATTTTATATATTCTCTAGGCATATTAAACTGTGCCTTTGTGGAAAATTCTATTATCTCACTATATATATTTTTGATTTTTAAACGGTAAAACTTATCTATATCTATCATATTTTGACTATAATTTTCCGCTATCACCTCATCTAAGTCCATACTAGAAGTTATGTTTGTTTTTTTTATGTTTAAACCATGGGCTATAATCTCAAAAGCATTATCATAAAGATGTCTTGATTCTTTAATGATAGATATAAATGCTGTGGCAGGAAGCTCAAGAGCAGACTCGTTTAGATACTTCGAGCTTTCCACATGTTCGTGTGAATTTTTCTTTAGAGTAGATGGACGTATTCTTTTTTTCAAAAATGATACCAAATAGCCAGTAAAAGGCGCCATCAAAATAACACCCATAGTCTTAAAAAAAGTATCAAAAACCGCAAGTCTAAGAGCATAGTTTTCAGCTCCTATGCCTAAACTATCACTTATGAGATTTACTAGATTTATAATAGGACTTATAAGTACTATAGCTACTATAGCGGTTGTGAAGTTAAATATAAAATGAGCTCCCGCTAAACGTTTTCCACTAATATTCGAACTAAGCGAGCCTATGATGGCTGTTATAGTTGTGCCTATATTTGCACCTATTGTAAGAGCTATGGCGTTTTCATAGTTTATCTGCCCCACAGAAAGAGCAGCAATAACAAGTATAATAGTTGCATGGGAGCTTTGCATCACAACAGTTGCAAGTATTCCAACCCCTATGAAGATGAGTAAACCCTTAAAACCCGGCACCCCAAAAGTTGATAAATCTATGGTATTTTTAAAGGCTTCAAAGCCATCTTTCATATAGTGAATACCCAAAAACAAAAACCCAAGACCAGTTAAAATATACCCTAGCCCTTTTAGTGTTTTGGACTTTTGAAATATCAAAATAACCCCAAACACAAGCATAGGCATGGCATAAGCTGAGATTTTTACCTTTAAACCAAAACCAGCCATAAGCCAAGCTCCGGTTGTTGTTCCTATGTTTGCTCCGTATATTATACCAATGCCTTGAATTAGCTCTATAAGTCCAGCACCCAAAAAAGATATAGTTAAAACAGAAACCAAAGAGCTAGATTGCATCAAAGTTGTAGTTATAAATCCAAAAGATATACTTTTTGCCAAATTGCTCGTAGAGGCTTTTAAAATCCTCTCTAAAGCTCCCCCTGAAAAAGCTCTAAAGCCCTCTTCTAAGGCTACCATACCAAATAAAAATATGGCAACACCTGCTGAGATTTCTTTAAAATTTTCACTAACCCAAAAACCATAGCCCAAAATTAGTAAAATTATCGGTAGCAATATCTTTCTTAGCATTTTGTATATCCTATGGTATTAATATTTAATACCAAATTTTATCTAAATTTTATTTAAAGATATCTTGATAAGGGCATATAAAGTGCTTTATTAAAAGCAATAGTGTAAAATCCCCCCCATTTTTATTTAATTATATTTTATATAATTATAGATTATCTCTTGCAAGGCTTATGTGACTCAGAAGGCTTCATTTTGTATTTTACAATCTTAAGCCACTTCTCTTCACCTAAAATCTCACGAAATTTATTTAAAGCTTGAATTCTATAATCAATAGCCTCTCTTTTTAACTTAGCTATTTTATCAAGGTCATCTTTTAACTCACTTGGAGTTTTACCTTTTGACACCATTCTTTTAACTTTTTGCTCTATAGTAAAAGCTTCACGTATTTTACCTTGAAACTTTGGAGCATAAACAGCTTTTATCTCTTTTCTAATCCTCATCATATCATCTTTTGTCACACCAACTTCTTTAGCATGAAACTTCAAAACCTTACCCGGATGAGGAAGGATAACAAGCTCGTCAATCTTAAACTTCCCACTATTGTTTGCATACAAGCTTAAACCTAAAGCCATAAAAGCAAAAATTATTTTTTTCATCTTTTCTCCTTGTAGAATTTTTTCACAACTATAGCATAAAAAATATTTATATTTTATTAAATTTTGATAAAAACTATTGTATTCAATTTTCAACAAAAGAATGCTTTAAAAACTTGAAATTTTTATCATAAATACTTATATAATATTTTTCTCCATCATTGTATCTTAGCTGATAGTAAAGAGGGTTTGATAATATCTGCAAATCCATTTTTGCATAATCAAACTCCGGTAATTTTATAGGCAAAAATTCCAAGTTCCATTTTATTATATAAACCTTACTGTTTTTATCTATGGCAAAACCGGCTATCTTTTTTTGTTTATTTTCATTTATACTTATATATTTTATATCTTTAGGGGCATGTAATTTTTTAATTGTTATTTTGTTATCTCCACGGCGAAAATTATATATATCGCCCCTACTATCTTGCAACATATAGCCTAAATCATACACTTTCATATTTGTAAATTTTCCCCATACATTTTTTATAGGAAAAACTATATTTGACTTTTTTGCCTTCTGATTTGCTTCCTTTGTCAGAGTTTCTTCTAAGCTTGTATCAGAGTGAAAGATTTTAAAGCCCCACTTGTCACTATATAGCATATTTTCAGGAAAAACTATAATACCTTGATTTTTTTTAGAGTTTAACAAAGGATATAAAATATAATCACCATTTTGCAAATATTTAGTCTTATAAGACAAAGATAGCCTTGATTTTTTTATCTGCTCTTTAGTAAAGACACTGTTGCCTAGCTTTAAAGGGAGCTTTTTTTGAATATCCAAATCAGCCCAATACACAAAAGGAAGATAACTTTCATAAGTTTTTCTGCTAAACTTTTCTTTTCCAATAGCACCATACTCAAACTGATGCTCGCCAAAATTTTTTTGATAGACAAAATCTTTTTTAATAGGAGAATAAAAAAGATAAAACTTTTCTACCTTATGGAAAAAACTTCTTTTGTAGATATCTCCTCCGTAAAAGCATAGCAGTAAAAACCCTAAAACCAAAAAAGGAGATATGATAAAAAATCTTAAACGCTGTTCTTTTGCACTCAAAAAACTATCGTAACAAAATAGAAAAAGTATAAACACTATCCATAAAAAAAGACTCAAACCCTGATTAAGGTTGATAAAAAAAGCTATAAGAGTAAAGCCTAATTTTAACATACCTACTTTAGTATTTTTATCAAGTATGACAGAAGATACTCCTAAATAAAGCATAAGTGAGCCTAAAAAATAATACATCAAATCTTTTAAAAATATCTCAGTTATAGGGTATGGATAATAAAACCCCAACAACCAATGGCAAGCTAAACCTAAGAAAATACAAAGCATAAACAATACGCCTACTCCAACCCCAATATGTAGGGATAAAGAGCTCAATAATCCCATGGGTAGATGGAGGATAATTCTCAAACGATTTTTGAGCCTTTCAGGTAAAAATTGAACAAAGGCAAGCAATATAGAAAAAGCAAACAAAAACCACTTAAATATCTCATAGGGTTTAAAATCTAAAAAGGTAAATCTATACCACATCATATTTTCTGGCTCTATGATGGAAAATGAGAAGTTTAGATTGTATGAAAAGTATATAAACAAAACAAACAAAGCCACGAAGACAAATACTAAAAACATTCTTAGTTTCACAAACTCTTTGTTTAGTAAAGATTTTATCATCAATATTTTCCTACAAAACCCAAAAATTGCTCTTCAAAATCTACACTCTTTTGTTTCAAATTTCCATAATCTTTAAAACTATAAAAAATCTTTCTATTTTTATACTTCTCCACATTTACAACTTTATATAAACTCAAGTCACAATCCACATCAACTTCATAACACTTAAAGTTTTGTATAAAATCATTCATACTGCTTTTATAAACTTTACCGCCCTTTTGTATTATCGCCACTTCATCTATTATTTCAACCAAATCACCCATAACGTGAGAAGTTATAAGAACAGTTTTTTTGTCTTTGCAAGTGTAATCTTTTAGATATTCTATAAAAAGTTTTCTATAACCCGCATCAAGACCCATCGAGTAGTCATCAAAAATCAATAGTTTAGGATTTTGAGCAAACAAAAGCCCTAGTACTACTTGAGATTTTTGCCCAAATGATAAAGTTGAAAGCTTTTGAGAATACTCAAGTCCCATTAAATCAACAAGTTCATAAAAAAGTCTTTTGTCCCATTTTTTATAAAAAGGGGCAAAAAACTTCTCAATCTGATTTATGCTCATAAAATCATAAGAAACAAAACCTTCATGCAAAAGCCCTATATAACTTTTAGTCTTTGGGCTTAACTTGTGTGATGGCTCTGCGAAAACTAAACATTCTCCGCTTTTAGGCTTTATAAAGCCCATCAAAATATTTATCAAAGTTGATTTTCCAACTCCGTTTTTACCGAGTATACCAAATACCTTACCCTCTTCAATATCAAGATTTAGATTTTCATAAATAAGTTTTTTACCGTAGTAGTGAGAAAGGTTTTTTATGCTTATGGCTACCTTCACGAACAGGTACCCTTAGTGCATTTCCCATCTTTGCACCCACATGCTTTTGTTTTAAAAAGCTTTACATACAAATATACAATAGACACCAAAGTAGCTAGTCCTAAAAAAATATAGTCCATATTAAAAACCTTAAAAAAAGGGAGTCTAGCGACTCCCTATAAATTATTTCATATCCTTAGCTTGCACCCAAATAACTGCATCTTGGCTCAACTCTTTGCCACCATACTTTTTATCAGGACCAGCACCAAGAGCTGCAAATCCCCACCATCCAGCTTTAGGTATGCCAAAAGTAAACTTACCATTAGCATCAGCTTTGATGGTTAATGTTACAAAACTATCTTGTGGAGCTTCCACCTTACCTTTTTTAACTGTAGAATTTGTCTTCATATTAATATCATGGTTTGCATATTCTACTTCAATCTCTGCAAATGGAACAGGCTTTCCTTCGCTTTTAACAATACCGCTAAAAGTACTTCCTGTCCAAATACTATAAGGCTTCATTAAAGGAACAATCTCTGTCTTAAGCCCAAGCTCAGCGTCCCAGTCAGTAGGAGCACCAGCAACATTTACTATCATCTTAGTGATTTGCTGTATGTAAGCGCCTTCTTCCTTTTCAAAATATGGAGCAGGCTCTAATACAAACACATAATCTCCCATACTTCTTGTCTTAGCAAGAGCTTCAAAAGCTTTACCGCTATTGTGAGAACCTTTGAAAGTTATAGGCTTTAAACTTTTTTTCAAATCAGTCTTTTTCTCTTTATGAACTACAAAAAAATCATTTACAGGCTTTATGCTCTTATCTTCTTGTAATCCCATATCCATAGTATGCTCATCGGCAAATGGGTGAGTGAAAACAATTTTTAAAGGAAGCTTACTTGTTCCCTTATTTAAAGCACTCTCAGGAGTGTAAAGCATTTGAAAGTGACCAAATGCACTAGTAGCCAAGCTGCCGATAACAGCTAAAGACAATAATATTTTTTTCATTTACAATTCCTCTATATTTTATTCTGCAATATCTTTGCTTTTAACATGGACTTGATGCCCTTCACCTGCATCAAAAACCGCCTCAAAATCTCCGCTTGGTTTTTTGAAAGAATATTCTGAATCTTCGTTCATTTTACCTTCAATTACCACCTTTCCGTCTTGTAAAACTTTAAATTTTACACCATTAGCACTACTTCCGTCGCTAAATCCTCCCTCACAAGTAACAGTACCATCACCGTTATCAAAACAACTCATAAGAGCTGTATGCGCAAAAAGCGAACTAGCTACAAAAAGCGATGCAACAATTAATTTTTTCATGTTTTCTCCTTAAAATTTGGTTTTTATTATTTATTTTTTATCAATCCACCTGACCAATTTATCTTTTTATTTGGGAAAAATCCCAAAACAACAGCTAAGCCAACAACTGTAAAATAATAGTAACTCATAGCTTCAAGTCCGCTCCAGTTAAAACCCTGTCCTAAACTAAATACTCCTGAAGCAACCAACAGTCCCAAAAGCATAGGGAAAAATATAGCAAAGACCATCCAAGCGTATGAGTTAGTTTGCATCTTAACAACTATCATTGTAGCTATACAAGGAGGGGTTAGAAGCATAAATATTATAATAGCAGCTGCGTGAAGTGGCGTGTATCCACTATTTTTAGCCATAGCCTCTTCAGCTCTTTGACTATCTGCTTTGTTGTTTTCGTATAGACTTCCAAGTGTTGCCACAGCAGACTCTCTAGCCGCAAATGAGCTCAAAAAGGCAACATTTATCTTCCAGTCAAATCCAGCATATTTACTAATAGGTTCTATGCTTTTTCCAACTATTCCTAAAAGCGAATTTTCAACTTTTTCATTTTTTATATTTCTTAAAATTCTATTTCTTGTCTTTGAAAGCTTTCTTAATGCTCTATTTATAGTTTTAGCATCTTTTCCTTTTGGTCTTAAAAATTGGAAAAAAGTAGCATTTTTGGCTTTAAACTGCTCATTTATAGCAAGTCCTGCCTCTTTAGAGCCTGCGACCATCATCCTTGACTTATAATTGTCATAAAAATTTAAAAGGCTTGACACCTCTTCTCTTGTGTCAACATATTTGTATAGCTTGCTTTTTTTAACTTTTTTGTCAAAAGTCTTAAGTGCCTTTATGCTTTGAGTATCATAAAAAGCTTGCCTATCGTCTGAAAGACCCGGAAATTGAAGAAGTGAAAAAAGTATCACTGCAACTGCCAAGACTATAGTAACAACTTTTTTAATATATTGCCAAACCCTCTCTATGGCTCTTAAAATAACACCTTTAAAGGTTGGAGCATGATAAGGAGGCAACTCCATTACAAATGGAGCAGTTTGTCTAGTTTTTAAAAAGGTTGAAGTTATAAACTTTGCTATTATTAAGGCTGAAAAAATAGTTATAGTGGATATATAAAACATCATCAAAGCCATATCTTTTTTAAAAAATGCACCAAGTAAAAGAGTGTAAAATGGTACTTTAGCCAAGCAGTTCATCAGCGGAACACTTAAAATCGTTGCCATTCTAGCCCTATCATCAGCAATACCCTTAGTACTCATAACCCCAGGAACTGCACATCCGCCAACAAAAGCACCACCCAAAACAAGAGGCAAAGTTGACTGACCATGTAGTCCAAACTTTCTAAAAATTCTATCTAGCATAAAAGCAATTCTAGGCATATATCCCACATCTTCCATTATGGCAATCAAAGCAAAAAGTATAAAAAATATTGGAATATAATTTAACAAGGCATTTGCACTATTTACCATCCAAAGACCAAAGTCAGTTATCATAGGTACATCTGCTATATTTGGCTCAGGCAAAATAGACATAACAAAGTTTTTAAAACTAGCTAGCAAAGGCCAAGTATAATCAGTCAATTTATATCCAAAAACGATGGATAATTCATAGACTAAAAATATGATTAAAAACAATATAGGAAATGCAAGCCATCTATTTAGAATAAATTTATCAAATTTTTCTGTTAAAGTCTGTTTTCCTGCCTTAGTCTCATTTACAAAATTTCCATAGATAATATTGCTAGAATCATATCTAATCCCTGCTAAAAAATTCTCCAAATGATGACCACTTCGGCTCTCAAACTCATCTTTAAGTTTACTTGCCATCTGCTCTATATCTGGTATATCTTGCTTTAAAATCTCATAAGCTACCTCATCACCCTCTAGGGCTTTCACACTAAGCCATCGCTTACTAATAGTTGTAGATTTGATTTTATCTTGAAGTTTAGATATGTATGGCTCAAACTCTTCGTAGTTTATCTTAAACTCTTCGTAACTATCTTTTTCTTTGCTAATTTTAACAATAGAGTTTAAAATCTCTTCCTTGCCCTCTCCTTTGGAGCCACTAGCGGGTATGATTTTGAACCCCAACTCTTTAGAGATAGAATCTATATCTATATTTATACCCCTTCTTTTTGCCACATCCATCATATTGAAAACCACTAAAACAGGCTTTCCCATTTCAAGAAGCTGAAATGTTAAATACAGATTTCTTTTTATATTTGAAGCATCTACAACATTTACTATCAAGTCAGGATTTTCTTCCAAAATAGCTTTTTTTGCCACTTTTTCTTCCAGAGAGAAGGAACTAAAAGAGTAAGTTCCTGGCAAATCTATAATCTCTATATCTTCGCCTTGATGTGAAAATTTACCTGATTTTTTATCTACCGTGACACCTGGATAGTTTGCTATATGTTGCCTAATGCCACTTATCATATTAAATATAGTTGATTTGCCACAGTTTGGTTGACCCGCTAAAACTACCTTTATCATGACAGCTCAACCTCTACGAGTTCTGCCTCGCTCTTTCTTAGACTTATAGTATAATTTTGTATGATTAGCTCCATAGGGTCGTACAAGGGAGCATGGCGTAATACTTCTATTTTAGAATTAACTATAAAACCCATATCTAAAAGCTTTTGAAGCAAAGCTCCTTTTGCCGATAAACCCTTTACTATACAGGTTTCACCGCTATTCACTTCAGCTAAATTCATCTACGATTCCTTTTGCTAATTGTAAAATTTGACCAAAATGATAACAAAAATCCAATATAGCTACAATAATAATTTTCATTTGAATATTTTTTTAAGTTTTTTATCAGAAAAATTTATCAAAATTATTATTTTTTTCGTCATTAATCTAAAATTTATCCAAAAACGATACAATTTAGAAAAATTTCTCAAAAAAGGATAACACACATGAAAAAAGTACTAATTGCTGTGGCTAGTTTAGTAGTCATATTTATATTAGGTAGCTATCTTGTATCAAATGCAACTCAAAAGTTATTTGAGCAATCTTTAAAGAACCTACAAGATCTAAAAGGGATAAGCGTTAGCAACAAAAGCTATGAAAAAGGACTATTTTCGTCCAAAGCTTCAGCTCAAATAACTATAACAGGAGAAGCACTTGGAGATTTTATACCAAGAACCTCACTTCCTAATGCAAAAAAATTAAGCATGAAGTATAAATTTGATAGCGATATAAAAAACTTCTTAGGAAACACAAGCTCAGTTACCAAGATAACATCTATAGACGAACACGCTGAGGCTATCAAAAAGCTATTTGGTTCAGCACAATTTGCAAGCATAAACAGCTCAAAATCTCTCTTTGGAGGCATAAGTAGCGAATTTGTCTTAAAAGACATAGATGTTAACGATAAGCAAGAAAAGATAAAAACTTCTGGAATTATATTTAAAACAGACCATTCTAATAACGGAGAAGTATCTGCTTTAGAGATAGAGATAAAAAAAATAGCATTTGACTCAAGAGGAACAAAGATAAATGTAAATGATGTTTTTTATTATTATGAAACAAAAAAAGCTCTAAGCTTTAAAGATTTTTACACAAAGGTTGTACCTAGCAAAACCAAAACTGTCATAAAAGAGATATCTATTAGCGATAGAAATAGCAAAATGAACATTAAAGATATAGACGGCATTAGTGATATAGTAGATGGAGAAGAAAATGGACTAGTAAATGCCACAAATACACTTGATATAAAAAGTATAAATTTTGAAGATATAGAGTTTAAAAATATCTCCCTTGACACAAGTATCAACAGGCTCGAAGTTAATAGCTTAAATTCCTTATTGCAAGACACGGACACTCTTCAAAAAAACCCTATGCAAGCATACAAAAAAATAGCTCAAAATTTATTAGATAAAAAACCAGAATTTATCATCAATAAATTTAGCATAGAAAACAAAAAAGACAATAAGGCAAATCTAAATCTAAAACTAGCACTAAAAGAGTATAATCCAAATATATCAATAGAAAAAAATAAATTTAACCTAGAAGGAAAACTTGAAGTAGATGGAGGCATTAAAGAGTTTTTCTTTCAAGTTACATTTTTGCAAAATATCTTAGGTAAACATGAAGATAGATTTTTTATAAAAAATGGGGATAAAAAAATAATGGTATTTAAATACGATAATGACATGAAAGATATGCTTATCAATCAAAAACCTTTAAAAAGTCTATTTTAGGAAAATATTCTTTTAGCAACTTTTTAAAATTTTGTTTGATTTTTTTAAAAATTATTTTTATTTTAAGGAAGTTTTGCTATAATTCCAGTCCCCCCCTATTTTGTGGTAGGCGTTATTTGCCTACCACTTTTTCATAAATTTTTTATGAATTAATACGGAGTGTTATTTAAATTTAAGGATATTTTAATGAAAAAAGATATTCATCCAGAATATGTAAAATGCACCGTAACTTGTGCTTGCGGAAATAGCTTTGAAACAATGTCAAACAAAGCTGAAATGAAAATAGATATCTGCTCTTCTTGCCACCCATTTTTTACAGGCAGCGAAAAGATAGTAGATTCTGCTGGTAGGGTTGAAAAATTTAAGAAAAAATACAACCTCAAATAGTATTTTTCTAGGGCATAGCTGTGATATATTTTATCCCAACGCCCATAGGAAACTTAGAGGATATCTCGCATCGAAGCCTAAGTGCCTTGATGCGAGTATCAAACATATTTTGTGAAGATACTCGCATCACTAAAAAACTCTTAACCCTCTTAGAGCAACGATATAACATAACAAATCAACAAAAAAATTATATATCATTTCATTCTCACAATGAAGATGAAATGCTTCAAAACTTAGACATAGAAAAACTAAAAAATGAAGAGTTTGCTTTTGTTAGCGATGCGGGAATGCCTTGCATCAGTGACCCTGGTGCTAAACTTATAAAATTCTGCCAAACTAACAATATTGACTATGAAGTTTTTTCTGGAGCAAACGCAGCTCTTTTAGCCTTCGCATCAAGCGGTTTTATAGACACTAACTTTACATTCTTTGGCTTTTTGCCCCACAAAGGAAGCGAAAGGGAGAGTAAATTAAATGAAATTTTAAACCACCCACACACAGCCATACTCTATGAAAGCCCTCATCGCATAGAACTTTTAGCAAAAGAGTTAAGCGAACACGAAGGCAGGGAGGTATTTTTCATAAAAGAGGCAACTAAAAAATACGAAACTAAGATAAAATGCAATTTAGAAAATGCATATAATGCCATTAAAAATGCCAACCAAAAAGGTGAATGGACAGTGGTTATAGAAAAAAATCCTAACCCTATCAACACTCAAAGCAACTTAAGCACAAAAGATATACTAAATCTTGACATAAAGCCAAAACAAAAAGCAAAACTTTTAGCAAAACTTACTGATATTAGCTCCAATGAGTGGTATAAAAAATTAACTTTACTGTAAAAAAGTTTAAATAAATTGAAAATTTAAGTCTATTTGGCTAATATATCAGCTATGATTATTTATGGAAAACAACTTTTTTTATATATGTTACAAAAAAAGCCCCAAGATATTGTAAAAGTCTATCTTACAAAAGAGTGCGATAAAAAACTTTTTTCAAAGATAAATAGGCTAAATATACCTATACAAAGGGCTGACTTTAAAAAAGCTCAAGCCATGGCAAAAGGTGGTAATCATCAAGGTTTTTTAGCCGAAATAAAACCCATAAGTTTTACCGAGCTAAACGAGCTAGATAGTGCTAAATTTTTTGTAATGCTTTATGGGCTTAGTGATGTGGGAAATATAGGTGCTATTTGCAGAAGTGCTTATGCCTTTGGAGTAGATGGAGTGATTATATCTGGCATAAAAAGCATAAATATGCAAGGAATCTTAAGAACTTCAAGCGGGGCTGCGTTGGAGTTGCCCATAATATTTTGCCCAAATGGATTAAGCACCTTAAATGATCTAAAACAAAAAGGTTTTTGTCTCTACGCTACAGATATGAGTGGAGAAGATATAAGAAAAGTTAACACAAAAGAAGAAAAAAAAGTGCTTGTTATGGGAAGTGAAGGTTTTGGACTACCTAACAAAGTGATACAAAAATGTAATAAAAAAGTAAAAATACATATGGCAAGAGATTTTGACTCGCTCAATGTAAGCGTTGCCACAGCCATACTGTGTGATAGGATGATAAATGAATAACGGCATAAGCGTTTTAGAAGAAATAGGCATAAAAGAGGTTTCAAAAAAGACCCATATAGAAACAAAGTTTTTAAACTATATGGTCAACAAAGAGTTTGATAAATTAAATAAAATAAACACCATGGGCTATGTTAAAATCATACGCAGAGAGTATGGATTAGACTTAGATGAATGGGTAGAGGAGTATGAAACTTACTTAGAAGAAAATGGAATAGCAGAGATAAAAAATAACACTCCAATAATCGCCCAAGAGGTAAACTCCAAAAAGCCTAAAAACAATACTTGGATATATATCCTTGTAGCTATTATTTTACTTATCCTTGCATTTTGGAAACTTGGGGGTATAAATTTTATAAACAATATGAAATACGGAATAAACGACCAAGAAACAACTCAAGCACAAGCTACGAAAACAACTCCTTTGGAAAACAAAACAGAAAAAGAACTTCCAAAAAAGAACCAAGAGCCACAAAAGATAGCAAATGATAAGCAAAATATCACAAAAAAAGAACAAAACGAAAGTTCAACTAATGATAAAAAAGATAATATCAAATCACTAGTAGAGCTTAACATTAACCAAAATACAAACAAAGAAAAAGAGATAGAAGCTACACCAAAAATTCTTGATACAAATACTTCTGCTAAAAAACCTCAAACAGAGCAAACAGAACAGGTGGAACAAATTAAACAACTTGAGAAAAACAATGAAACAGATACAACTATACAAACTGAAACTACAGATAAGCTAGAGCAAAACTCAACAAAAAAAGAAGAAAACTCAACACAATTATCAAATGAAAAAGAAGATAAAAAAAACCCTGTTTTCAAACATAAAGCAACCATAAAACCAACAAATAAAATATGGCTAGGCTACATAAATACACTTAATAAAAAAAGAACTCAAGTTCTAACAGAAAAAGATATAGATATAAATCTAAGTAAGCCTCAACTTATTATAACAGGACATGGCAATTTTACACTTATCCATGAAAATGGCGAAAAAGAAGTAAGAGACTCAAAGAAAAAACAATACTTCTTAGTAGAATACAATACAATAAAATCAATAGAAAAAAAAGAGTTTAAAAAACTTAATGGAGGAACAAATTGGTAAGAATTTTTATATTTTTATTCTTAGCAAATCTTGCATTTGCTGATGTACTTGGAACGGCTAGAACCTTTATGGATTCAAAAACCTACTATTCTAAGCAAAATCTTATTCAGAGTCTTTTTAAAGACGAGAGTAAGTTTGTAAAAGATGATGGTAAAATAGACACCATAGCCATAACAAATACCCTAAGGGAAAATGGACTTTTAAAACTATCTTACTCTGATGCTAAGACTCAAGTTATAACATTTAATACAACGAACAATCCCCTTGTTTTTATGAAGATAGCAAACGACGCCTTACAAAATCTAGGCTATACCTATTTTTTAACTAAAAACATAAGCAGGCATGGTGAGGAGTTATCTTGGACTATTAGTATTAGCACTCAAAACCTCATAGACCCTTCATCTCTTACGAGAAGATTAAAGGCTCAACGTTGTGCTGTTATAAACATCAAAAAAACATCTCCTATGCATTGGGAATACATCATAGATGCTAAAAATGCACGTGTTAAAACCATACCTATTCATTTAGGGCAAAGAAAAGAGTTAAAAAGACCAAATGGAGACTATTGGCTAAGGGTAGGAAGCGCAAAAGAGATGAAAATAACTGCTCATCCACAAGATAGCTGGTTTGCTAAAATAACTTTTTACGACAAAACACTCAAACCTATATCTCAACAAGTAAGTGATAAAAAGAAAAAAAGTATCTATCTGAAAAAACCGTCAGGAGCTTACTATATGAGTATAGGAGACAAGTTTTCACTTTGGAACATAAAACACGGACTTGCTATAAGGCTAAACTAAGGACAAAAAATGTTTGATGAGATACGATTTAACACCATAGATAGGCTTCCAAACTATGTATTTGCGGAGATAAATGCCATAAAGCTAAATGCAAGAAGAGCAGGGGAGGATATAATAGACTTTTCCATGGGAAATCCCGATGGAAAAACTCCTAAGCATATCGTAGATAAGCTTTGTGAATCTGCAAATAAAGATAAGACTCATGGCTATTCTACAAGTGCTGGTATATATAAATTGCGTCTTGCTATTTGCAATTGGTATGCTAGAAAATATGGAGTTACCCTTGATCCAGACAATGAAGCAATCGTTACAATGGGAAGCAAAGAAGGATTCGTCCATCTAGTCGAAGCCATAACTAACCCAGGAGATGTGGCGGTTGTGCCTGAGCCTGCTTATCCCATACACACTCAAGCTTTTATCATAGCAGGCGGCAATGTACATCAAATAAAACTAGAGTTCGATGAAGCATTTGAGCTAAAAGAAGATGACTTTTTTACTCAACTAAAACAAGCTTTCAAAGAGTCCATTCCAAAGCCAAAATATGTCTTAGTAAATTTTCCTCACAATCCTACTACAACCACTGTCAATAAAGGTTTTTATGAAAAACTTGTAGCATTAGCAAAAAAAGAAAGATTTTACATCATTAGTGATATTGCCTACGCTGAACTCACTTATGATGGCTATAAAACCCCATCTATCTTTGAAGTAGATGGAGCAAAAGATGTAGCAGTAGAAGGATACACTTTATCAAAAAGCTACAATATGGCAGGATGGAGAATAGGCTTTTTAGTAGGAAATCAAAAACTCATTTCAGCAGTTAAAAAGATAAAATCATGGTTTGATTATGGTGTATTTACTCCTGTTCAGGTTGCAGCCACAATCGCACTAGATGGAGACCAAAGTTGCGTTGAGCAAATAAGACAAACTTACGAAAAGCGCATAGAAGTACTTGTTGAAAGCTTTGGAAATGCAGGCTGGGAGATAAGCAAACCAAAATCAACCATGTTTGTTTGGGCAAAGATACCAAAATGCGCCGAACACTTAGGAAGCATGGAGTTTTCAAAGCAACTTTTAAGAGAGGCTAAAGTGGCGGTAAGCCCAGGAAATGGCTTTGGACAACACGGCGAAGGTTATGTTCGTATAGCTCTCATAGAAAACGAAAATCGCATTCGTCAAGCGGCAAGAAACATAAAAAAATATCTTAAAAAATTTGAGAGTTAAAATATGATAAAAGTAGCAATATTAGGTGTTGGAACGGTAGGAAGTAGCGTTGTTAAAATACTAAATGAAAACAAAGATATCATAAAAGCAAGAAGCGGAAAAGAGATAATTCCTGTAGTGGGGCTTGTAAATAATTTAGCCAAAAAAAGAGATATAAAGCTAAAGTTAACTGACGATTTAGATAGTATATTGGATAGAGAAGATATAGATATATATGTTGAACTCATTGGGGGAGTTGAAAAAAGTAGAGAAATCGCTAAAAAAGTACTTAAAAAAGGCAAATCCTTAGTAACGGCAAATAAAGCCTTACTTGCTTATCATAGATTTGAACTTCAAAAGTTAGCTGAGGATGTGCATATTGGTTTTGAGGCTAGTGTAGCTGGGGGTATTCCCATCATTAAAGCCCTAAGAGAGGGATTAAGTGCAAATAAAATCCTTAGTATATATGGCATTATGAATGGAACTTGCAACTATATATTAACAAAAATGATGGACGAAGGTGTTGACTTTAAAGAGGTTTTAAAAGAAGCTCAAGAATTAGGATACGCTGAGACTGACCCCACATTTGACATAGGTGGCTTTGATGCTGCCCACAAACTCTTGATACTCGCTTCCATAGCTTATGGTATCCATGGTAACCCTGAAGATATACTTATAGAAGGTGTGGAAAATATAAACCAAGATGATATAACTTTTGCAAAAGAGTTTGGCTATAAAATAAAGCTTCTTTGTGTAGCAAAAAAAATAGGCGAATTTGTCGAGCTAAGAGTCCACCCTGCACTTATTTCAAATGAAAAAATGCTAGCTAAAGTAGATGGAGTTATGAATGGCATTAGTGTTATAGGTGACTCTGTGGGAGAAACCATGTATTATGGAGCGGGAGCGGGAGGAGATGCAACCGCAAGTGCAGTTATATCTGATATCATAGATATTGCAAGAGATGGGCAAGCTTCACCAATGTTAGGTTTTAAAAGACCATTAGATGAATGTAAATTATTGCCAACTGAACAGATAAAAACAAAATACTATATCAGACTTCATGTAAAAGATGAAAGAGGAGTTTTAGCTGACATAACAAAACTTATGAGCAAACACAATATATCCATAGAGAGATTTTTACAAAGACCAAACAAAAATCAAAATGAAGCTGTACTTTTATTTTCAACCCACATCTGCACAGAGGACAATATAAAACGCATGCTCAAAACTTTAAGCGAGCATGACTTTATAACAGATAAACCAAATATGATACGCATAGAAATATAAATGTTAAGCTTTGGACTGAGTGGAGAGAGGCGCGCAGTAAAGTTTTTAAAGAAAAACAAACTCGAGATACTAGCGACCAATTTTCACTCTCGCTTCGGTGAAATTGACATCATCGCAAAGGATAAAACTACCCTGCGTTTTATAGAGGTAAAAACCTCCAAAGATTATGACCCACTAGAACGCATAACTGTAAAAAAATATCAAAAAATACTAAAAACTATAGATTATTATCTACTTAAAAATCCTAGTGACCTTGACTTTTGCGTAGACGCCATTTTAGTTACTGATAAAATAGAATGGATAAAAAATATATCCATCTAGTCTTCTTTTAAGTGACATTTTTACTTAAAAAAATATAAATATTTATAATACTTGATAAAAAATACTTTTTATTTAATATTTTTTAGTATAATATCTCATAAATTTAAAAAAGGAGAATTTTATGGGAAAATACATAGAGTTAAGTAAAGAAAATTTTGATGTAGTTAAAGAAGGGGTTGCTCTAGTTGACTTTTGGGCTCCATGGTGTGGACCTTGTCGTATGATAGCTCCAGTTATTGATGAACTAGCTGAAGATTTTGATGGCAAAGCAAAGATTTGCAAGGTAAACACAGAAGAGCAACAAGACCTAGCTATAGAGCATGGCATTCGCTCAATTCCAACCATACTTTTTTACAAAGATGGCGAGGTAGTGGAAACAATGGTTGGTGCGACTTCAAAACAAGTTTTAGCTGACAAAATCAACGCACTACTATAAAATGTCAAAATGCGTAGGGAGAAAAGTTTTCTCCCTCAACTACATGTTTGCCTCATTTTTTGGGGCTTTTATGATAGCTGGGGCTTTTGCTTACTATAATTATAAGTTTTCGGAGTACAAATTTGTAGACTTTGAAGAGCTTGTGTTTTATCAAAAAGCAGACATCTTTTCTCCAGATAAAGACAAATACACAGTTATTTTATATAGCTCAAAAAAAGATAATATTCAAAAAATAGTTAAAAAAATAAAAACCGACTCGACTATCTTAGCCATAGACATGTACCAAAACAAAAGAGATATGGGAAATAAAGACCTAATCTATGTAACCTCAGGTATAAATACACTTATAGCCTTTATACAAAGATTTAATATCTTTAAGCTTCCATGTGCCTTTAACTTAAAAAAGCAAAACAAACGTTTATATAAACAAGATAGTTCAATACTACAATTAAAAGGATAAAATATGCTAGATTTAGCGATAGTAGGTGGAGGACCTGCAGGACTTACAGCAGGACTTTATGCCACAAGAGGTGGATTAAAAAATGTTACAATGTATGAAAAAGGTATGCCTGGTGGACAGATTACTTTAAGTAGCGAGATAGAAAACTACCCAGGGCAAAGCGAAGTGGTAACGGGTATTGACCTTATGGCTTCTTGGCCGGCTCAATGCACTAGGTTTGGACTCAAGCACGAAATGGCTGAAGTTAGCAAGGTTAGCAAAAGAGTAGATGGAATTTTTGAACTAGATGTAAACGGGCAAAAAGTAGAGGCAAAAAGTGTTATAGTGTGCACAGGAAGTAACCCTCGTCGCTCAGGAGTTAAAGGCGAAGAAGAATTTTTTGGAAAAGGCATCAGCACTTGTGCCACTTGTGATGGATTTTTTTACAAAGACAAAGAAGTCATTGTTTTAGGTGGTGGAGATACAGCTCTTGAAGAAGCTCACTATCTAGCAAAAACTTGCTCAAAAGTATATCTTGTTCACAGAAGAGATACATTTAGAGCTTCTCCTGTCATGGTTGAAAAAGTTAAAAAAACTGAAAATATAGAACTTATTTTAAACTCAACCATAGAAGAAATTTACGGTGACGCCATGGGTGTAGCTGGAGCAAAAATCAAAGACAAAGATGGCAATGAAAGAGATATAAAAGTGCCAGGTGTTTTTGTTTTTGTAGGCATGATAGCAAACAATGAACTACTTAAAAAAGATGATGGAAGCTTTTTGTGTGATATGAATGAGCAAGGACAAGCAATAGTAGATTTAAAAATGAAAACATCAACTGCAGGACTTTTTGTAGCAGGAGATTTAAGAGTTGACGCAGCTAGACAAGTGGTTTGTGCAGCAGGAGATGGAGCAACAGCAGCTCTTAGTGCTATGGCGTATTTAGAGGAAATATCATAATGTTAAAAGTTGGAATTTTTGGCTCAACAGGTAGAATGGGGCAGATGATAGTAGAAAATCTACAAGGGGACAATAAAGCAAAAGTTGAAGCTCTTCACGCCATAGAAGAGTTTAAGACGAAACCTGATGATGATATATTTATAACCGATGACATAGATGAACTTTTAAACAAAAGTGATGTGGTTATAGACTTCACCATAGCAAAGGGAACTGAGAGTTTGCTTGAAGTTGCCCTTAAGAATCCAAAGCCATTAGTTATCGGCACCACAGGACTCATTCCTCATCAGGTAAATCTCTTAAAACAGGCTAGTCTTGACATGCCTATTCTTTACTCTACAAATATGTCTTTAGGCGTGGCTGTGTTAAACAAACTTGTAGCCCTTGCTTCAAAAAGTCTAAGGGATTTTGACATAGAGATAACAGAACAGCACCATAGGTACAAAAAAGATGCACCAAGTGGAACAGCTATGACTTTAGGAGAGCATGCGGCAAAAGCTAGAGAGCTTGACCTTGATGAAGTTAGAGTGAGCGGAAGAAATGGACTTATAGGCGAGAGAAAAAAAGATGAGATTGCCATCATGGCACTACGTGGTGGAGACGTCGTAGGAAGACATACGGCTGGCTTTTACAACGATGGGGAGTTTATAGAGCTTCATCATACAGCCACAAGTCGTGCCACATTTGCTAAAGGAGCTATCAAGGCTGCTAAATGGGTAGTAAATCAAGAAAATGGCCTTTATAGTATAAGTGATTGTTTGGGGCTGTAATAAACTAAAACACTAAGGCTTAGCCTTGGTGTTTGCAAACTCTTTTTTTTGCAAAGGAGATAAAATGTGTGCGATTGTTGGAGTATTTGGAGACAAAGATAGTGCTAAGATAGCCTACTATAGCCTTTTTGCTATGCAACATCGTGGTCAAGAGGCAACAGGAATAAGTACTAGTGATGGTAAATGCATTAAAACCATCAAAAAAAAAGGCTTAGTTACTGAGGTTTTTAATGAAAAAAATCTAGCCCATCTAAAGGGAGATATAGCAGTCGGGCACAATCGCTACTCTACGGCTGGCAAATCTTCTATTCAAGATGCTCAGCCTGTAATCGCCACATATTTACTAGGCGATATAGCCATAGTGCACAATGGAAATCTTACAAATAAAAACAAAGTTAGAAATAAGCTCATTAAAGAAGGGGCGATTTTTCAATCAAACATGGACACAGAAAACCTCATCCATTTGATAGCAAAAAGCGAAAAAGACAATCTTCAAGACCGTATCATAGAAGCCCTAAACGAACTAAAAGGAGCATACTGTTTTTTGACACAAAGCAATAAAAAAATGTTTGCCATACGTGACAGATATGGTATCAGACCTTTAAGCTTAGGAAAACTACCTAGTGGCGGTTGGATAGTAGCAAGTGAGAGCTGTGCTTTTGACTTAGTAGGGGCAAAATTTGTAAGAGATGTAAAACCGGGCGAGATGATAGTTTTTGAAAAAGAAAAAGATGAATTTAAAAGCATACAACTTTTTGAGCCAAAACCAAAACTATGTGCTTTTGAGTATATATATTTTGCAAGACCAGATAGTATAATAGACGGAAAAACTGTCCATCAAATACGCCAAAAAATGGGCGAAGAGTTAGCCAAAGAGAGCTTTATTGAGGCTGATTTGGTTATACCTGTTCCAGATAGTGGCATAGGCGCAGCTTTAGGTTACGCTAAGCAAAGTGGCATACCTTTTGAGATGGCGATAGTAAGAAACCACTATGTGGGCAGAACCTTTATAGAGCCAACCCAGCAGATGAGAGATTTAAAAGTAAAACTTAAACTCTCACCTATGAAAGAGATACTTAAAGATAAAAAAGTTGTGGTCATAGATGATAGTATAGTCAGAGGAACTACAAGTAAAAAAATAGTCTCTCTCATCAAAGAAGCAGGAGCAAAAGAGGTTCATCTTCGCATTGCCTCTCCAGCCATAAAGCACCCTGACCTTTACGGCATAGATACACCAAGTTATGCTGAGCTTATAAGTGCAAATAAAAGCCAAGAAGAAGTAAAAGAGTACGTTGGCGCTGACAGTTTAGAGTTTTTATCCATAGAGGCTTTAAAAAGAAGTATAGGAGAAGAAAGGGAGTATTCTTTGGTTAGCTTTGATGGGGAGTATTTTATAGACTAAATTTTGAAGCCAAAGAGACAATAGCACTTTCACTTCGTAGTATCAAAGAAGTATCAAAAGATACACTATGTTTAAATAGTTCCCTTTCTCTTTGACTAAATCCGCCCTCACAACCCACTAAAGCTCCATCTACTCTTGAGTCTATACTCTCTCCTCCAAAATCAAGAGCCTTAGAGTTAGGATAAGCTTGCAAATACTCATCAACACTGTTAAATACTTCCAACTCCATAAGCTCGCCTCTTCCACACTGCTCACATGAGTTACAAAGTATTCGCTCCATTCGTTTAAAATCTAGTTTAAAATGTTTTTGAGAAAAATCACTATATACAAAACTTAGCTTTTTAAGACCTATTTCATTTAGAAATGGCAAGGTTTTTTCTATGTTTTTTGGCTCAATAACACACCAGCCTAGATGGAGAGTAGATGGAGGATTTTTACAATGCTCCTTTTTTTGTAATTCCAGCCTGGCTTCATTTCTTTTTATACTCATTATTGAATATGTGTATAAAAACTCATCTTTTAAATTTCGCACATTAAGGCTTTGACCCTCTTTTTTTCTCTGTGCCTTTAAGTGCTTCACACTTTCGTGAGAAAAATCTATCTGCTCTTCTCCGCCTTGGGGATGATAAAAAAACTGCATTAAAGCCCAAGCCCAAAAAATACAAAGTAAAGTATCATATCTAGTATATATTTTTTTCTAACCGCTGTGACATTGAAGACCTGTTTATACTTAGCAAGCTTGTAGGTTTTTATGGTTAAAACCAGTATCAAAACCCACATAATACCCACTAAAAGTCCAAAAATCCAACCCTTAAAACTCACAAGCAACAATGAGACAAAGCCAAGACAAGTTAAGAAAGTATAGTAAAGTGGTAAAATGGAGAGATATTTTTTTCTAGCATTATCTTTATTTAACCTATAAAATATCATCCATGACATAAACATACATATAACCGTAAAGGCTAAGTAGAGGTTTTTATTTAGCATGTAAAATTCGTCCATCTACTCGTCCAACTACTCTTATATTTTACTTAGTCTATTTGCCTGCATTCTAATAGCAAAGGCATAGAAAAACGGAGTATCTAAAAGTGCGGCTACTACTTTAATGGCATAATCTCCTAGCATCAGTTTTACAAGTGCTGAAAGTGGCATAGTACCGCCCATGGCTATAGTCCAAAAAACTATGGTATCTAAAAACTGAGATACCAAAGTGCTTCCATTGTTTCTTAACCACCAAAGTTTTGCAAATTTTTCCTTTAGGGCATGAAAAATATGCACATCAACTTGTTGGATAAAGAAAAAAGCAGTAACTGAACCAAGAGCAATCCTAAAATCTGCTAAAAACAAAGTAGGTACCACAGCTATCAATGCTCCAAATTTAACTATTTTTAGCGTATCTTTCTTATCATTGTTTTCAGACAAAATATCTGAAAAAAGATATGTAAACGGGTAAGTTAAAGCCCCAAATGTTAGCCATTCGTTTATGGAAAATTGCACAGCATAGTTTGATAAAACTATCAAAAAAGCAAATATAAGTGAATATGTTATGATTGATTTTTGTGTCATAAATAAATACCTTTAATTAAAATAGTTCGTGATTATAACAAAAAAAGCTAAGTTTAAGTTAAATTGAGCCAAATGGCAAAATAAAAACAATAAAAGCTTATTTTTGTTATGATTTTGCATTGCAAATATCAAAATAAGGGTTTATCATGAAAATAAAAGTTCTATTTAAAAGTGTATTATTTGTCTTGATAATTTTAAGTTTAGCCAGTTGTGATAGCGAAAATGATAAAAAAGAAGATAAGATTAAAGACAAAAAGCAAATCAACTTAACTCAAAAACTCCCCCAAACTCTTAAACTCACAACCCCAAAAGGAAAAATACTCAAAGATAAAAACATAACCCTAGAGTTAAAAGATAAAAATGGAAATCTTATCAAAAAAGATATAACATGGATAAGCAATATTGAAAACTCAATCAAACAATATAGCTCAAATATCATAATACCCCTGAAAGACGGTGACATAAAACTCCACGCAAAATATAAAAACCAAACTTCAAATCAAATAACCTTATATGTAAAGTGGGTAGTAAATGGACATGAATTACCACCTATGCCAGATGAAAAGATAAATAATTCTACTCTTTTAGGGGTTGATGTAAATAATAACGATGTTAGAGATGATGTGGAGAGATGGATATATAAAGAGTATAAAGATAAACACCCAATTCATATAGATATACTTATGCAAGCAAGCAGAGGATACAAAAAAGTACTTATGATGCCTGAAAAGGCATTAGAAATTCACGATGAAGTATCAAGCGCTTCAGATTGCGGAATATACTATAGCACATATGCAAAGTATTTTAAAGACCCAATTCTAGCTGAAAAATATATTGTGAGTAAATATTTTCGAAAAAATGTATATTTTAACAATAAGGATAGATACAAATTATACAAGGAAGAGTATAATAGAAGACTTAGTGGACATACATTTACTATGCCGAAACTTCATGATTT